>Ga0207696_1000049_pt1 | contig 281296 bp, 259 predicted proteins | sample KBSS54metaG_FD_184403 | JGI IMG/M metagenome (GOLD analysis project Ga0207696, IMG submission 184403) | Switchgrass rhizosphere microbial communities from Kellogg Biological Station, Michigan, USA - KBS S5-4 metaG (SPAdes) (version 2) | ecosystem: Host-associated > Plants > Roots > Rhizosphere... | reverse complement strand
CCTGCCAGGAGACGGATTCCAGTTTGCCGCCACGCTGACGGCGGATCATAGGGGTTTTCAGGCGCGGGGTGAGGATCTGGGTATCGTTAATGAAATCCCAGCCATAATAGCCTTTCAGGCACAGGGTTCCCTGGTTGGTTTTCCCCTGTGCCGCCTCAGCCCGGACGATTTTGCCGTTATCGACCACCAGGTTGATTTTGCAACCTGATGCGCAATACGGGCAAACCGTGACGACTTTTTTCATCGGTCTTGCTCCAGTTGATCAATGGGCGCATATGCGCTATCACGCCGTCAATATGCATCTTCTATGCCATGTTTTCATTGTGGGTATTGACTGATGATACGTCGATTTTTTGGGCTAAATGCTGACGAAAAGCAGGGCGTCGTCAGTTTTGACGTGTCGAAGGGAGGTGAGATGTGACATGGATTGAAGAAACGCGATCCGGTAATGGATTTGTCGTGGGGGCTTTGCTGAATTAATCAGACAGAGATCGTTCCGTGCGGGCAGAGGCAAGTAATGAAACCGGTCATTTTGGTTGTGGATGACGACAGCGCGATTGGCGAGCTGCTTAGCGATGTGCTCAGCGCGCATGTTTTTGACGTGCTGCTGTGCCAGACCGGCAGCGATGCGCTGGCGGTGGCGGCCCAGCGGACGGATATCTCGCTGGTGCTGCTGGATATGATTCTCCCTGACACCAACGGGCTGCTGGTACTGCAACAGCTGCAGCGCAGCCGACCTGATTTACCGGTCGTGATGCTGACCGGCCTCGGCAGCGAATCCGACGTAGTGGTAGGGCTGGAAATGGGTGCCGATGATTATATTGCCAAGCCGTTTAACTCCCGGGTGGTGGTGGCGCGGGTGAAGGCGGTGCTCAGGCGTAGCGGCGCGCTGGGCGCTGAAGGCGCGAGCGGCGGCACGGGATTGCTCTTTAACGGCTGGCGGCTGGATACGTTTCGTTGCGAGTTGTTTAACTCGCAACAGCAAGCGGTGCCGCTGACCCAGGGAGAGTACAGCCTGCTGCTGGCGCTGGCGCAAAACGCCCGCCGGGTGCTTAACCGTGAGCAGCTGTTGGCTCTGACCCATAGCGAAAGCACCGAAGTCTTTGACCGGACGATTGACGTGCTGATCATGCGCCTGCGGCGCAAAATCGAACCGAATCCGCATCAGCCGACGCTGATCAAAACCCTGCGCGGTCTGGGCTATGTGTTCGCCGCAGATGTTATCCACGGCGACAGGGCGGCGTAGCCCCGGCAGACGCGGGGCCAGCGGGGAGATAGTGCTCTTACTTCACGGTCCAGCCTTTGTAACTACCGATATTGTTTTTATCGATCAGGGTCACCGGGATCAGCACCGGTGCGGACGGGGCTGGTTTACCCTGCAGAATGTCATAACCGATCTCGACCGCTTTCGCCGCCATCACCTGCGGGTCCTGCGCCGGCGTCGCCACAAACAGCGAGTTTTTACGTTTCAACGCCTCTTCACCGTCCGGACTGCCGTCGACGCCAACGATAAAGAACTCATGACGTTGTGCCTGTTTTGCCGCCAGATCGGCACCAATCGCGGTCGGATCGTTGATGGCAAAGACGCCATCGATCTTCGGATTCGCGGCCAGCAGTGAGGTCATAATTTCCAGACCGCCCTCACGGCTGCCTTTCGCGTTCTGGTTGTAGGAGAGCACTTTGATATCCGGGTGGCGTGCAAACTCGGCCTGGCAGCCTTCAACGCGGTTCTGCACGGCGGAAACCGGCGGCCCGTTGATAATCACCACATTCCCTTTGCCTTTCAGACGGTCGGTGATGTATTTACAGGCCATTTCTCCCGCCTGAGTGTTATCAGAGGTGATAGTGGCATTGGCGCCTTCGGCGGCCACGTCCACCGCAACCACCACGATCCCGGCATCTTTCGCGCGTTTTACCGCCGGGCCAATCCCTTTTGAGTCGGCGGCGTTGAGGATAATCATGTCGACTTTGGCGGCAATAAAGTTATCGATCTGCGCCACCTGCTGACCCAGATCGTAACCGCTGGAGACCAGCGTCACTTTCACATTGTCTCCGGCCAGCTTACGGGCTTCCAGCTCCGCGCCTTTGGTGATTTGTACAAAGAACGGGTTGGCTAAATCCCCCACCGTGACGCCGATTGATTTCAGCTCTTTGGCCTGGGTAACGGGCGCTGCGGCAAGCAGCGCGCCGGCACAGAGTGCGGTTACTATGGGTTTCAAACGCATGCTGTTTTCCTCTGTCTGTAGGGTATTGTTGTTATGCACTTTGATGGTGTCGGGTACGGTATTTGTCGATCAGCACCGCAATGATGATCACCGCCCCTTTGATCACCAGTTGCCAGAAATAGGAGACGCCCATCAGCGTCATACCGTTATTGAGCGTGGCGATAATCAGCGCCCCCACTAGCGTGCCGGTGATAGTGCCGATGCCGCCAACGAAGCTGGTCCCGCCGAGAATAACGGCGGCGATGGCATCCAGCTCATAACCTACGCCGAGGTTGCCGTTGGCGCTGTACAGCCGCGAGGCGCTCATGACGCCGCCCAGCCCGGAGAGCAAGCCGCTCATGCCGTAAACGAACAGCAGCACCAGCCACACTTTGATCCCCGTGAGCCTTGCCGCCTGCATATTGCCGCCCACGGCGTAGATATGAACGCCGAGGGTGGTACGGCGCAGAATGAACCAGCACACCGCCACCACCAGCAGCGCGATCACCACCAGCCACGGAACTGGCCCGAGGTAATCGTTGCCGATCCATTCGAAGCTGATATCGGAGTTAATCACCGTGGTGCCGTCGGCCAGCAGATAGGCGGCCCCGCGCAGGGCCGTATAGGTCCCGAGCGTGACGATAAACGGCGGTAGCCCGGCGAAGGCGACCAGCGCGCCGTTAAACAAACCGAGCAGCAGGCCGAGTATCAGCGCCGCCGGAATCGACAGCAGCGACAGCTCCGGGGTCAGCGATACCACCATGGCCGCCACCGCGGTCGTGCCGAGAATCGAGCCGACGGACAGATCGATCCCCCCGGTCAAAATGATGAAGGTCATCCCGGCGGCGAGCACGATGTTGATCGACGCCTGACGGGTAATATTCAACAGATTGCTTTCGGTAAAGAAATTGGGGGCGATAAAGCCAAATACCGCCACAATCAGGATTAAAATCGGCAGGATACCGACCGTTTGTAGCAGATCGCCCATCAGGATTTTCTTCGCCGATACCGATTTTGCCACCGGCTGCGCGGCGGTCTCTTTCTGTGTTGTCATGGTGATACCGCCTTAAGGTGAGAGTCGTTTACGCCGGTGGCCAGCGTCATAATGCTTTCCTGGCTGATGTCGCCGGCCTGGAGTTCGCCGGCGATGCTGCCTTCGCGCATGACGTATACCCGGTCGCTCATGCCGACCACTTCGGGGAGTTCGCTGGAGATCATCAGAATGGCCACCCCCTGGCGCGCCATCTGGGTCATGATGCGGTAAATCTCGCTTTTGGCGCCGACGTCAACGCCGCGCGTCGGTTCATCAAGCAGCAAAATGCGCGGACCGATGGCGACCCAGCGGGAGATCAGCAGCTTTTGCTGATTGCCGCCGGAAAGGCCGCCGGCCCGCACCTGCGCGTGCGGTACGCGAATATTGAGCAGGGAGATCGCATCGTCGGAGACGGTCTGCGCCTTTTTGCGATTGAGCATGCCCCAGCGGGCATCCCGTTCGAGGGTGGCCATGGTGATGTTCTCCTGCGCCGCCATTTCGAGGAACAGCCCCTGCTCCTTGCGATTTTCGGTGAGAAAGCCGATTCCCAGCTCGATGGCTGCGCGCGGAGAGTGAATGACCACCGGCTCGCCGTCGATCTCGATGACGCCGCCGGTGGCCCGACGCACGCCGAAAATCAGCTGCGCCAGTTCCGAGCGGCCGGCGCCGACCAGACCGGCCAGGCCGACGATTTCCCCGGCCCGTACCACCAGACTGCTGGCTTTCACTTTGCCGCCGTCGGTCAAATCCTGTATCCGCAGGCGCGGCTGGCCGGGTGGAATATCACGCTCTTTATTGAACAGGTCGCTTAACGGACGGCCGACCATCATGCGCACCAGCTCGGAGGCGTTGAGCTTGTCGCGGGTCAGGCTGCCGACGTACTGGCCGTCGCGCAATACGCTGACGCGGTCGGAGAGTTCATAAACCTCCGCCATCCGGTGGCTGATGTAGATAATTGCCATCCCTTCGTCGCGCAGGCGCAGAATCAGCTCAAACAGGCGCTGGGTCTCACGGGAGGAGAGGGCGGCGGTGGGTTCGTCCATTACCAGGACCCGGCTGTTGCGATGCAGGGCGCGGGCGATCTCCACCTGCTGCTGTTCGGCAATGGTCAGGGTCATCACCCGGTCGCCGGCCTTAAACTGAGCGCCGAGACGATCTATCACCGCCTGGGCCTGATGAATCATCTCTTTGCGCTGTACCAGTCCGCCGCGCGCCAGCTCGCTGCCGAGGAAAATGTTCTCAGCGACGGTTAAATTCGGCGCCAGCTGCATCTCCTGGTAAATCAGCGTGATCCCGGCGGCCAGCGCATCTTTTGGCCCTTTAATGGCGTGCGGCCGTCCGTCGATCAGGATCTCGCCGCTGGTAGCGGTATACGCTCCCGCGAGGATCTTCATCAACGTGCTTTTGCCGGCGCCGTTCTCCCCCATTAAGGCGTGGATCTCACCGGGCCAGACCGTCAGATCGACGCCTTTCAGCGCATAAAACTTGCCAAAGGCTTTGGCAATATTGCGCATGGATAGTACCGGTGTCCCCTGCATGGCGGCTCTCCTGCGAGTGTGATCGAGAATCGCAGTGCACCACAGGACGATAAATACAAAATGTCAGACGCCGTTCATATTTGTCATATTGATGAATAGTTAACCTGGCTCACAATTACGCGATGCGGCTCTCCCGGTCCGGGTCAGCAACCGCCAGGATAAATAAAAAGATCGTGGAGCTGACCATGCCATCCCATCGCTACCCGTTTTTCACCAGCGCTCGCGGGCGTCTGCTGTCGTTTAATTTGCTGATGGTGGCGGTGACGCTGATGGTGGCCGGCGTGGCGCTGCTGGGCTTTCGCCATGCCAGCCTGCTACAAGAACAGGTGCAGCGGCAGACGCTGGATGATATGACCGGCAGTATGAATCTGGCGCGCGACACCGCGAACGTTGCCACCGCGGCGGTTCGCCTCTCCCAGGTGGTCGGTGCGCTGGAGTATAAAAGCGAGGCTGAACGCCTGCTGGAGACCCAGCAGGCCCTGAAATATTCCCTCTCTCACCTCGCCGCCGCGCCGCTGGCGCAACAGGAGCTGGCGCTGGTGGCCAGTATTATTCGCCGCAGCAATGAGCTGCAGCAGAGCGTGGGCGGCATGCTGGAACGCGGTCAGCGTCGTCATCTGCAGCGTAATGAACTGCTCAGCTCGCTGTATCAGAACCAGAGCTATCTCCGGCATATTCAGGATCTTAACGATCGGTATGGCGCAGACGCGATCGATCCCCGGCCGCTGGCAGAGATGGATCGGCTGATCGTTGCGGCCATCCATACTTCGACGCCGCGATCGATCGTCCAGCAGCTGGATAAGGTGCGAGGTTTTCTGCCGACGACCAGCCGCGATCCTACGCTGGCCGCGATTCTGCAGGATTTCAACGGCGAGCTGGCCAGGCTGGAGCCGCTCTCGGCGCAGCTGGAGGAGAGCGATTTGGCCATCGGCTGGTATATGTTTCACATCAAGGCGCTGGTGGCGCTGCTCAACAGCGATATTAATCAGTACGTTGCCCGGGTCGCGCAGGCGTCTGAGCTGCGGGCGGCGCAGAGCCATCGGGAGCTACGTTCCATCAGTATGTTTATTTTACTGTCGGCGCTGCTGGCGCTGGTGATAACCGGCTTCGCCGGCTGGTATATCTACCGTAACCTCGGCTCCAGTCTGACCGCCATCTCCCGCGCGATGTCGCGTCTGGCCCACGGCGAGCAGGAGGTCTCTGTCCCGGGGCTTCAGCGACGCGATGAGCTGGGAGAGCTGGCGCGCGCCTTCAACGTCTTTGCCCGCAATACCGCGTCGTTGGCCCATACCTCCCAGCTGCTGAAAGAAAAAAGTACCCTGCTGGAGACCACCTTTCATGCCATGCGCGACGGCTTCGCGCTGTTTGATAACCAGGGGCTGCTGGTGGTGTGGAATCCGCAGTATCCGCTGCTGTTAGGGCTGGCGGCCAATGATCTGCAGCGCGGTATTCACTATCAGCAGCTGCTGGGCCAGGCCGCTCCGCTGGCGGAACATATCCGTGACAACCTGTCCCGTCCGCTACCCAAACCCCAGGAGCTACAGCTGGCGGGCGATCGTACCATTGAGCTGCGCTTTAGTCCGGTTCCCGGGCGCGGGCTGGTGAACGTGGTACTCGACAGAACCGAACGCAAAGGGCTGGAGCAGGCGCTGGTTCACAGCCAGAAAATGAAAGCGGTCGGCCAGCTGACCGGCGGCCTGGCGCATGATTTTAATAACCTGCTGGCGGTGATTATCGGCAGTCTTGAACTGGTTCAGCCGCAGGACGCGGACGTGCCGCGGATCTCCCGGGCGCGAAAAGCCGCAGAACGCGGCGCGCTGCTCACCCAGCGGCTGCTGGCCTTCTCGCGTAAGCAGTCGCTGCACCCCAATGCCGTGGCGATGAAACCGCTGCTGGAGAACCTGGGCGAACTGATGCGCCATTCTCTGCCGACGACGCTGACTCTGCAGATTGAGGCACAGTCACCCGCGTGGCCTGCGTGGATTGACATCGGCCAGCTGGAAAACGCCATTATCAATCTGGTGATGAACGCTCGCGATGCAATGGAAGGGCGCTCAGGGGTGATTAAGCTGCGCACCTGGAACCAGCGCGTGGCCCGCAGCGACGGGCGGCGGCAGGATATGGTGGCGCTGGAGGTGATTGACCACGGTAGCGGGATGTCACAGGAGGTCAAAGCCCAGGTGTTCGAACCGTTCTTTACCACCAAACAGACCGGCAGCGGCAGCGGTCTGGGGCTGTCGATGGTCTATGGTTTTGTCCGCCAGTCCGGCGGGCGGGTGGCCATTGAGAGCGCGCCGGGCCAGGGGACCACGGTGCGTTTACAGCTGCCGCGCGCGGCAGTGCAGGCGCCGAGCGGCGGCACGTTACCGGAAGTAGAGCAGACGGTGAGCGGTGAACGGCTGGCGCTGGTGCTGGAGGATGAGGCCGATGTGCGTCAGACTCTTTGTGAGCAGCTTCATCAGCTCGGCTGGTTAACCCTGGAGGCCGGGAACGGGGAGCAGGCGCTGCAGTTACTTGAGGCTTCGACGGAAATTGCGCTGCTGATTAGCGACCTGATGCTGCCGGGCAGATTGAGCGGAGCCGAGGTGATCAACGAAACCCAGCGCCGTTTCCCGACGGTGGCGGTGCTGCTGATCAGCGGCCAGGATCTGCGTCCGGCGCACAATCCTGCGCTGCCGGACGTCGAGCTGCTGCGTAAACCCTTCAGTCGGACACAGCTGATGCAGGCGCTGCGACAGGTTGTGGTAAATAACGGCTGCGGGCCAGTGCCGCAGCCCCTTGAGCACCATTAAATGTTGAGGACGATGCGGCAACAAACTGCACTGCCTGATAAGGCAACGGGCGGCGAATATGCGCTTTGATCATGGTGAGCAGCGCCTCGCGTGGAAAGCCGGACATGTCCATCACGCCGCCGCCGAGGATCACTGCATCGGGGTCGAACAGATTGATGCTGGTGGCGATTGCGCGAGCGGCGTGGTGCAGGAGAGCCTGTACAAACGGCTCCTCAGCGGCGTGCAAAAACAGCTCATCCAGCGCATAGTCGCGCGGTTGTTGTTCATACCAGCGTTTGAGCGCGATGCCGGAGCAGACGGTTTCCAGACAACCGGGATTACCGCAACCGCAGATGAGCGCGTTGTCGCCCTGCGGGATATGACCCAGCTCTCCCGCCACGCCGTGCGCGCCTGTCCACGGCCCGCCGTTTAACCAGATGGCGAAGCCCATGCCGGTGCCGAGATAAGCGGCTAGCACCTGTTGCTCTTGCAAACCATTTTCCTGCACGTCAAATGAGAGCTGAAGATTGACATCGCGGGAAAATTCGACCGGACAGGCCAGCGAATGCTCCAGCTCATCGGCGAGCGTACGCAGGGTTTCCGGCGGTAACGATAGGTTGGGGGTGGAGATAATCGTCCGTTTATCTCTGCTTACCAATGCCGGAAAGCCCATCACCAGGCCGCAGCAACGGGCCTGAAAGCGGTCAAGCTGCTGCTGAATCAACATGGTTATCCCGCTGACCAGACCGTCAGGCGCGATCGCTTCAGCAGTGCGCAGCTTCTCGCAATGCAGAGTCTCGCCCTGCGCGGTTTGCAGGCAAAAGCGGATATGGGTTGCGCCCATGTCCACACCTGCGACGACCTTACGCTGTTTTTGCATGAGGGAATACCTCGTTTTTGGCCGCCAGAATCTGCTCTGCCATGACCTGCCACGCGTCGTGAATATTGTCGCCATGGTTAAACAGACCGGAGGTACCGACGATAAAGACGTCCGCGCCTGCCGCCATCAGTTTTTGATAGGTCGCTTTATTGCATGAGCCGTCGATCTCAATCTCGTAGGCCAGTCCTTCTCGTTCTCGCCACGCTTTTAGTTCGCCGATCTTCTCCAGCATTTCAGGAATAAAGGGTTGGCCGGCGAAACCCGGATCGACGGTCATCACCGTAATTTTGTCCGCCTTGTGGATGTAATATTTCATCGTTTCAACCGGCGTTTCCGGATTGAGAATGAGCCCGACCTTCATGCCGTGGCGACGAATCTCCTCTATCAGGCGGAAAGCCTGACCGTTAATCGTTTCCGGATGCAGGGTGATAAAGTCCGCGCCTGCCTGCGCCAGCTGGCTGATGTAATCCTGTGGCCGGGTGACCATCAGATGGCAGTCCAGCGGTTTACTGGCCAGCTTCTTCACCTGACTGACGAAAAACGGCGATAGCGTCAGGTTAGGGACAAAATGACCGTCCATGATGTCGATGTGGAAGTAATCTGCATGCCGATCGATAAACTCGATCTGTTCTTTGAATTTCAGCAGGTCCATACACATTAAAGAGGGGGAAATTTTCATCATAAATTCCTTACTTACTGATAAGACGGTCGAGGGCGACAGCCGCGATAATTAATCCACCCATCACCACCAGCTGGTAGTAGGTTTGTACCTGGAGAATATTCAGGCCGTTGTTGATGGTGCCGATGATCAGGCCGCCAATCACCACAGAAAAAATGCGTCCCTTACCACCAAAGAAGCTGGTGCCGCCGATAATGGCGCTGGCAATGGCGTAGGTTTCAAAGCCCATTCCGGCCAGAGGCTCCGCGGCGCCGAGACGTGCCGTCGAGACCACCCCCGCCAGCCCGGCGCAGATGCCGGAGATAATGAACACCAGCAACATGTGGAATTTGACATCAATGCCAGAGTAAAAGGCGGAGTTTTTATTGCCGCCGAGGGCGTAGATATTGCGGCCCAACCGCATCCGGGTGGTCAGGAACCATAGAATCACGGCCACAATAAGCGAGAAGATGACCGGTACCGGGATCCCCAATACGCTGGCGGCAAAGAAATTGACGAACTCGAAAGAGAAGCCATAGACCGAGTTGGCGTCGGAGATAACCAGGGTGATACCGCGAAAAATCGCGTTAGTGCCGAGGGTAATAATGAACGGGTGCAAGCCGGTCCAGTTGACCAGGCAGCCGTTAATCGCGCCTAGCGCGCCGCCGACCAGCACGCCGCCAATCAGCGCCGCGAGGAACGGATCGACTCCTGCCAGCATGAGTTTGGCGGTCACCATGCCGGAAAGCGCCAGAATCGCCCCCACCGACAGGTCGATGCCTGCTACCAGAATAGCGAAGAATTCTCCCATTCCGATGAGCACCGTCACCGAGCTCTGAACAAATATTTGCGTGATGTTATTGGTCGTCAGAAAGTATTCCGACGACAGCGAGCCGAAAATCGCGACAATAATTGCGAGGATAAAAAAGGTGCCGTATTTATCCCAGAACAGTGCGAAGTTGAACGGCTTTTTGCCATCGGACTCCCCTTTTACTCTTGCGGCAGTGCCCATACCATAATCTCCTCTTCGCTCATGTCGTCGCGATTGGTCAGAATTTTCGTCAGCCGCCCTTCGCAGAACACGGCGATGCGGTCACAGACGGCGATAATTTCAGGAAGCTCGGATGACACCATCAGAATGACTTTTCCGTCATCCGCCAGCTGGCGCATCACTTTATAAATTTCGGCTTTCGCGCCGACGTCGATCCCGCGCGTCGGCTCATCGAAAATAATGACGTCGGGGTTGCAGCATAACCATTTGGATATCAGGACCTTTTGTTGGTTACCGCCGGAAAGTTCGGTGATGCTCTGATCGACAGAGTGGCACTTCAGCGCCAGTAATTTACGCTGCGCTTCCGCCGTTTTACGCTCGTTCTCTTCATGGAACAGCCCCATTGCCCCTTTATAGCCGCCGTGTTTCAGGCTTTGACTGACAGCCATGTTTTGCGCAATGGAGAAATTGCCGAAGAAACCGTTGTCCCGGCGACTCTCCGTGATGTAACCCATTCCTTTCTTTAAGGCATCCAGCGGTGAACGCGGGGTAATCGCTTTACCATTGAGGATGATTTCACCGCTGCTGCGCTTATCAACGCCAAACAGACAATCCATCAGTTCGGTACGCCCGGAGCCCACCAGACCGGCAAAGCCGAGAATTTCACCGCGATTGACGCTAAAGGAGATATCGCGGACCTTTTTCTTGTCCCGGCTGGTGACATTTTTCACCTCGAATACCGTTTCGCGCGCGATATTTCCGGTGTTCTCTTTCATCGCGTTAAAGCGGTTTTGCAACTCACGACCGACCATCAGACGTACGATATCGTCGTTATTGACCTCGCTGACCATGCCACTGCATACGCTGCTACCGTCCTTCATCACCGTGTAGCGGTCGCAGATTCGGCGTATCTCCGCCAGCTTGTGCGAGATATAGACGATGGCGGTCCCCTCTTTACGCAGCTGGTTCATGATCAGGAACAGGTAGTCCACCTCTTTGTTGGTCAGCGAAGAGGTAGGTTCATCCATGATCAGCACTTTGGCGTCGAGCATCAGTGTTTTCGCGATTTCCAGCATCTGCTTATGGCTGATGGACAGATTCGCGACTTTCTCATCTAAATCGACCTTTAATCCGATGCGCAGCAGCATCATTGCCGCTCTGATGCGCATCTCTTTCCAGTCGATAATATTGACGCCACAGACTTTTTTCGTCAGATGGCGGCCGATATATAAATTTTCCATTACGGTTAATTCATCAATAACGCTGAGTTCTTGATAAATAATGCCGATGCCGAGTCTGGCTGCTAATTTATGGTCGAGCCTGGCATAATTCACGTTATTAACCGTGATGGTGCCTGTGGTCGGTTCATGTATTCCCGACAAAACTTTCATTAACGTTGATTTTCCGGCACCGTTTTCCCCTAGCAACGCATGTATTTCGTGCGGGTAAACGGTTAAATCGACCGATTTTAATGCGTGAACCGGACCAAATGATTTGCCGATCCCCGCCATTGAAATATATGGCGTGAGCATAATAACTCCTTACTTATTTTTACCCTCCTGAGGTCAGGAGGGTAAGGGGAGAACATCGGGCTAGCTGCTGGGAAAATTATTTTGTGACCAGAATAGAATCCACCAGTTTGAATTCCGGTGTTTTATCCAGTGCAATTACCTTGCCGGTTTTTTCGGCATCAACCATCATTTTCAGTCCCGTCGCGCCGATATTGCCAGGGTTTTGCGCAATCGTTGCGGTCATCTGACCGGCTTCAACCATTTTACGCGCTTCAGGGATACCGTCAGTGCCGACCACCAGAACCGTTTGGCTTTTCCCGGCGTTGGCTACAGCCTGGGCAACGCCCATTGCCATGGTGTCATTCGCGCAGTAAAAGGCTTTCAGGTTAGGGTTCCGCTGTAGCACATTAGTGGCAACATCGAGCGCCTTAATGCGATCCCAGTCGGCTGGCTGGCTGGCAACAAGCTTGATCTGAGTGGCTTTTTTGAATGCCTCCGTCGCACCGTTACGACGGGCTTCGCCCGACGCGTTCCCCGCTTTACCCTCGATGATGGCAACGTCGCCGCCCTCAGCTCCCAGTTTCTCGATAATAAAATCGGCCCCTTTTGCCCCCACTGCGACGTTGTCCGTGGTGACGAAACCTTCCACGTTACCGCCTGCCTTCTTCAGGTTATCCATATCGATTTTTTCATCGAGATTGACCAGATAAATCCCTTTCTTCCAGGCTTTCGCCACGGGCATCACCAGGTTGACCGATGAGAGAGGGGCGAAAGCGATGCCTTTATAGTTCTTATTGCTTAAGTCTTCGAAGAGCTGAAGCTGTGATTGAAAATCCCCTTCCGAAGGCGAGGCAAAAATATCGACGCTGACTCCCAGCGTTTTAGCCTCATCTTCAATACCTTTTTTCATATCAACCCAGAAAGGATTCGATAATGTTTTTAATACCACAGCGTAATCGGCGGCGGCAAAAGCGCTGGTAGATAACATTACGCCCATAGCCGCGCCGCTGAAAATTTTCAGGTATTTATTCATAACAGTGTTCTCGGTGTAGGATACAGTAATATTGATCCCACCGTAGTGGGATCGGTGTTTATTATTTACTTCAGCGCTCCTGGTGAAAAGAAATCAACAATGGCGCCGGTTTTTTGCATGTTTAAAGTGGCCTGTTCAATATTTTGTTGGGCTACCGAAACAAAAAAAGCATCTAATAATGTAAGTTGTAAAATACGCGCTGAGGCGTTTCTCCCTAATAGAGGAGTTTCTGGTGCTGGCGAGCAAATAATAAAATCAGCTAATTTAGCAATCGGTGAATGGTAACTATGGGTAATACAGATAATTTTAGCGCCGTTCTTCTTTGCCAGTTCTACTGCCGATTTAATATCGCTGGTGCGCCCGGAATGGGTGACTACCAGCACGACGTCGCCTTTTTTCAATAACGAGGCGGACATCATCATGATATGCGCATCCGGATATGTCTGGCAGCGCACGCCGATACGTAAAAACTTATGCTGCACATCGGCGCAGATGGCATTTGATCCACCGGCACCGTACAGATCGCGCTGGTTGGCCTGGGCGAAGAAACGTGCCGCGCGATGAATTTCGTCGACATTAACGATCGACTGACCTTCCATAATGGTACGCAGGGTAATATTAAAAACCTTATTCACCACGTCCTGAGGTGCTTCATCAAAGGAGAGCTCTGCCGGAAGGACCTGTTCAGATTGAGAAAAATACTCCACCAGGGCGCTACGCAGGTTACGAAAACCGCTAAAACCGAGCAGTTTGGAGACCTTAACGATCATTGCTTCGGAAACCGACAGCGCTTCCGCCACATCTTTAATGGCGGGAGCGTCGCTCAGATTGCCAGGTTTAAGCAACCATTCGACGATTCGGCTTTCGTTTTCGGTCATTCCTTCCTGCTTCATGCGTAGCCAGGGGGCGAGGCCGATACCGTTGGGGAGCGAACTGGATTCTGACTGACTCATCGCTTTCTCTTGTCCATAAAGTGAAGACGTCACTATATCACCACAGGCAAAACAGAAAAGATACAATCAACTTCACAAAAATATAATTTTTATAAAGTTTTGGTTTTTGTAAAGTGTTGGCGATTTTGAGAATGGCCATTTTTTGATTAACTATTTATAAAACAAGTATTTTTCATCTTTACCCGTAAGATTTAAGACGATAGGCAATATGAGCTGGCTATTTTTCTCGCTTGATTTGTGAATTTTCGCGATGTAGAAAGGGCACGTAAGACCGGATTTTTGACGATTATTGCGCCAGTTTTTCCGGTTTAAATCACAACTCCATCTATGTTCGTAAAGTAAGAACAGGCGAGGTTAAGTATGAAAAGGATTGCAATTGGCTGTGATCACGTCGGGTTTATCCTTAAAAACGATATTATGGCGCATCTCCGGCTGCGGGGGATCGAGGTGCTGGATAAGGGAACATGGTCACCTGAGCGTACCGATTATCCCCGTTATGCCAGCGCTGTCGCACAGGCCATTCTGACAGGCGAAGCCGAGGGGGGGATCCTGATCTGCGGCACCGGCGTCGGGATCTCCATCACCGCCAATAAATACCCCGGCATTCGCGCGGTGGTGTGCAGTGAACCCTATTCGGCCCAGCTATCGCGGCAACATAATAATACCAATGTGCTGGCCTTCGGCGCGCGCGTGATAGGTCTTGAGCTGGCGAAAATGATTGTCGATGCCTGGTTGGGGAGCGAGTATGAAGGCGGACGTCATCAGACGCGAATTGATGCGATTACCGCGCTTGAACAGCCGCGGATTTGAGATTCCTCCGCTACTCGCCGCCACGACCGTTGATTAACGTAGGGCCAGCCCCCCGAAGAGACTGGCTCTATGAAACGTTACTTTACCGCTTTAATCCTCTGCACGCTGTCGCTGAGTAGCCAGCTGGCGCGCGCTGATATTATTGACGACGCAATCGGTAATATTCAGCAGGCGATTAATGATGCCTACAACCCCGGCGATAACCGCTCTGATGACGACGACCGCTATGATGACGGACGTTACCAGGGCAGCCGCCAACAAAGCACCGATCGCCAGCGGCAGTATGACGATCGGCAACGACAGATAGAGGATCGTCGCCGTCAGCTCGACGATCGCCAGCGCCAGCTGGATCAGGATCGCCGGCAGCTGGAGAACGACCAGCGGCGACTGGATGACGACGATTAACCGTGCTGCGTTTCTGGCCGCGGCGACGCGATGCTGACCGGGTGACGATAGCGCTTACCCGGGTTAAAGATTAATCCAGCACGATCTCCATACCGTCATAGCCGGCCTCAAACCCCGGCGGCAAGGGATGCTCCATCATCCAGAGATCAAACCGGTGGCTGATATGAGTCAGAATGACCCGCGGGCAGGCCAGTACCTGGTTGATGGCGCGTACCGTATTCAAATCGCAGTGGTTGCGCGGAGGCTGCGGGCGCGGCTCATGGCTGCAGTCGATCACGATCGCCTGCGGCTGGTTATTCAGTAAGAATTTGAGCGTTTTTTCCGGTAATCCGGCGGTATCCGACAACCAGGCTACCCGGCTGTGCGCCGACTCCAGCAGATAGCCGTAGGTCAGCTTCGAGTGATTGAGCGGTAGCGGCGTCACCCGCAGCCCCTGCAAGGTAAACACCACAAACGGCTCAACGGTATGGCTGAAGTCCAGCAGGCCGGGGTGTTTAAACAGGTCATCGCAACCTTCAGGGTCCGGCGGTCCAAACACCGGAATCGGCGCGCCGACGCCCCAGCGCAGCGGGAATAATCCCTGAACATGATCCATATGATAGTGGGTAAGTAAAAACTGCTGAAACTGGCCGGCGGGCCACTGGTCCATCAGGTCGGGCAGCCCGGCATCCAGCAGCGTCACGGCGTCATTGAAGGTCACGACCGCGCTACAGGGGCGCCGACGATGCGCCTCATCGCTGCGCGCACGCTGACAGGCTGCGCAGTCGCAGCCGAAGACTGGAACCAGCTGGGCGCCGCCGGTGCCGGTTAAGCGAATAGTCAGGCCCATACTTCCTCCTCACAGCGCTTTTTTAAAACGCAGATGGCTTTGCGTATACCCTTCACGGAGATAGAAACGGTGGGCGTCGGGGCGGGCTTTGCCGCTGGAGAGCTCCACCATTTGCGCGCCGTGTTCGCGGGCTTCCTGCTCCGCCCATGCCAGCAGCGCCTGGCCGACGTGTAGGCCGCGTCTCTGCGGCAGCACCACCAGTTCCTGCACTTCCCCGATCCAGGCGTTGAAATTAAGCGGAAACTGCAACTGTAGCCCAATCAGCCCGACCGTCTCTCCCTCCACCTGCGCCAGCTGATAGCGCAGGGTTGGATTTTGCAGGTTCATGGCAAATCCGGCGGTGAAATGGCGGCGATCGTACGCTTTCTGCTTTAATTCGCAAATTAACGCATATACGGCATCGACGTCGTCCAGAGTCGGGGCCCGGAGTTCACAGGTAGGCATGTTGATTCTCTTGTCGGGCGTAGTGGCGGCGCAGCAGCGTGAGGAACTGGTCGACGGATTGTCCGAGGCTGCCGTTGTTGTTCAACGTCAGACAGTCGGAAGGGGCATAGCGCGCCGCACGCTCCAGGCGCAGGGCTATCTCCGCTTCGCTCTCTCGCCCGCGTTGTTGCAGGCGCTGGCGTAGCACCTCCGGCGTGACCTGCAGGCAGATGGGTAGCAGGGCGTCAGCGTAGCGCGCCCGGGCCTGCGGCAGATGGGCGCGGGAGCCATTGGCCACCACGTCAAAACCGGCGTGCAGCCACAGGTCAATTTCGATACCAATTCCGTAGTAATTGTTATTGGCATGCCAGCTCAGGGCGAACAGCTGGCGCTCGGCGCGGTTGAAAAACTCCTGCTTGCTGAGCGCAATATGATTTTCGCTGCCGGCGTTGAACGGGCGCGTAATATAGCGATGCGCCACCAGCAGCTGGGCATTTTCGCGCTGGCGTAAGGCCGCCAGCAGGCTATCTTTTCCGGAGCCTGAGGCACCCACCAGCCAAATCAATTTTCCGCTCATCAGAAGACCCTCTTTCCTTGACGCCAGACGTGGTCAATATGGACGTGTTCGCCGCGACGGTGCGCCAGCACCATATCGGCACGCTTACCTTCCGCGATCACCCCGCGGTCGTCTAATCCCAGAGCCTGGGCCGGATTTTTGCTGACCAGACGAATGGCCTGCGGCAGCGAGAAGGCGTTGTCGTGGTCGTCCGCGATGCGGAACGCCGCATCGAGCAGGCTGGCGGGATAATAGTCTGACGACAGAATATCGAGCAGGTTGCTGGCCGCCAGCTGATGGGCCGCGACGTTGCCGGAGTGCGAACCGCCGCGCACGATATTGGGGGCGCCCATCAATACGTTCATACCGTGGCGACGTGACGCCTCGGCGGCGGCTAACGTCGTGGGAAACTCGGCGATCACGCTGCCAAGCTGATGGGATTCGAGGACATGCTCCGCGGTGGCGTCGTCGTGGCTGGCGAGCGCAATACGGCGATCGCGACACAGCGCGGCGATGGACCGACGGTTGGCGTGGGACCAGGTTGCCGCCAGCGCGATCTGCTCTTCTTCATAGCGCAGCATCTGCTCATGAGTTAGCTGATATTTGCCCTGGTAATACTCGCGATACTTCTCGCGATTGGCGAACTGACGCTGACCGGGCGAGTGGTCCATCAGCGAAACCAGGGTGACGGGTTCACGGTCTACCAGCTTTTCAAACAGCGGCAGCGTGGTGTGGTGCGGCAGTTCACAGCGTAAATGCAGGCGATGTTCGGCGCGGTTGATGCCCCGTTTCTGCGTCTCCTCGATGGCGTTGATCATCTTTTCCAGATTCTCCAGGCGATCGCCGCCGTCGCGTACGTCGCCGATGGCGACCGCATCCAGAACGGTGGTGATACCGCTGGCGACCATCAGCGCATCGTGGCTGCTCATCGCCGAGTGGGCGGGCCAGTCGACTTTCGGGCGCGGAGTAAAGAATTTGTCCAGATTATCGGTATGCAGCTCAATCAGCCCGGGCAGCAGCCAGCCGTCTTCACCGTCGAGCGCCTGCGGCAGCTGGCTCTGACTTTCGGCAAAGGCGTAAATGCTGCCCTCCTGCACTTCCAGCGATCCGTGCACCACTTCGTCTTCGAGAACCAGGTTTACATTATTGATAATCATGCTGTTATTCCCATCGGGTGCAGTCGGTCGGCGACCTGATTGCGGACCGTTTCATCATGGAAAATGCCGACGATAGCCGCGCCGCGCGCTTTGGCTTCGTTAATCAGTTCCACTACGGCGGCGCTGTTTCTGGCGTCCAGCGAGGCGGTCGGCTCATCAAGCAGTAAAATCGGGTAGTCCACCGCGAAACCGCGGGCGATATTGACCCGCTGCTGTTCCCCGCCGGAAAATGTGGACGGCGCCAGATGCCATAACCGTTCCGGAACGTTCAGACGCGTCAGCAGGCGGGCAGCCTGCGAAGCGCAGGTATCGCGCGCAATGCCGAGGTCGAGCAGCGGTTGCATCACCACTTCGAGAGCCGAGATTCGCGGGATGACGCGCAGAAACTGGCTGACCCAGCCGATGGTGCGCTTGCGGACTTCCAGCACTTTACGCGGCGAGGCGTTGACCAGGTCAACCCATTCGTCGCCGTGGCGGATATGGATATGGCCGGTGTCCGGCAGGTAGTTGGCATACAGCGAACGCAGCAGGGTGGATTTGCCGCTGCCGGAATGGCCGTGCAGCACCACGCATTCGCCATTGCTGACCTCCAGAGAGGCATTCTGCAGCACCGGCAGACGCACGCCGTTTTGCTGGTGGAGTACAAAGGTCTTACTGACATTTTCAACGTGAATCATTTTGGCCTCGTGGTTTGGGTGCCGGGTGGCGGCTTCGCCTTACCCGGCCTACGGGTGCTGTGTTCATTGGCCTTACCCGGCCTGTGGGCGCTGCGTTCGTGGGCCTAACCCGGCCTGCTGGCGCTGTGTTCATGGCCTTACCTGGCCTGGGGCGCTGTGTTCATGGCCTTACCTGGCCTGGGGCGCTGTGTTCATGGCCTTACCTGGCCTGGGGCGCTGTGTTCATGGCCTTACCCGGCCTGGGGCGCTGTGTTCATAGCCTAACCCGGCCTGGGGCGCTGTGTTCATGGCCTTACCCGGCCTGGGGCGCTGCGTTCATGGCCTTACCCGGCCTGGGGTGCTGTGTTCATGGCCTTACCCGGCCTGGGGCGCTGTGTTCGTGGGCCTTACCCGGCCTGTGGGCGCTGCGTTCGTAGGCCTAACCCGGCCTGTGGGCGCTGTGTTCATGGTCTTACCCGGCCTGTGGGCTCTGTGTTCGTGGGCCTTACCCGGCCTGTGGGCGCTGCGTTCGTGGGTCTTACCCGGCCTGGGGCGCTGTGTTCGTAGGCCGGGTAAGCGCAGCGCCACCCGGCGACAGCAACCTCAGTTCTGCAATACCGATGACACCAGCAGCTGGGTATACGGATGATGAGGATCGTCCAGCACCCGGTCGGTTAAGCCACTTTCCACCACCTGACCCTGTTTCATGACCAGCAGACGGTTAGCCAGCAGGCGCGCCACCCCCAGGTCGTGGGTGACAATCACCACCGCCAGGTTCAGCTCGACCACCAGGCCACGCAGCAGGTCGAGCAGACGCGCCTGCACCGAGACATCCAGACCGCCGGTCGGCTCGTCCATAAACACCAGCTTCGGCTGGGTCACAAGGTTGCGGGCGATTTGCAAACGCTGCTGCATACCGCCGGAAAACGTGGTGGGCAGATCGTCAATACGCGACGGCGGAATTTCGACATCGCTCAGCCACCGTTCGGCGGTGGCGCGGATATTTCCGTAGTGGCGTGCGCCGGTGGCCATCAGGCGCTCGCCGATATTGCCGCCCGCCGACACCTGGCGCCGCAGGCCGTCCATCGGATGCTGATGTACCACGCCCCATTCGGTGCGCAGCAGACGGCGGCGATCCGCTTCGCTCATCGCATACAGCGAGCGGTTTTCATACCGCACTTCACCTTCCTGCGGCGCCAGGCGCGCCGAGAGGGATTTCAGCAGAGTGGTTTTCCCCGAGCCGGACTCGCCCACGATGCCCAGCACTTCACCGGGCCACAGTTCAAAAGAGACGTCGCTGAAGCCTTTGCCCGGCGCATAAAGATGGGTCAGATGATTGACCGCGAGTAACGGATGGCTCATTTGTTCAGCGCCTCGCTCTGTTGGCGGCAATAGTCGGTATCGGAGCAGACAAACATCCGTTTGCCGCTGTCATCGAGTACCACTTCATCAAGGTAGCTGTGGCGAGACCCGCAAATGGCGCAGGGTTCATCCCACTCCTGGACGGTAAAGGGGTGGTCGTCGAAATCGAGGCTCTCCACCGGGGTAAACGGCGGCACGGCGTAAATACGCTTTTCCCGCCCGGCGCCGAACAGCTGTAGCGCGGGCATCATGTGCATTTTCGGGTTGTCGAATTTAGGGATAGGCGACGGGTCCATCACATAGCGGCCGTTCACTTTTACCGGGTAGGCATAGGTGGTGGCGATATGACCGAAGCGGGCAATGTCTTCATACAGTTTCACTTGCATCACGCCGTACTCTTCCAGCGCATGCATGGTGCGGGTTTCGGTCTCGCGCGGCTCAATAAAGCGCAGCGGTTCCGGGATCGGCACCTGGAAGATCAGGATCTGATCTTCGGTGAGCGGCGTTTCCGGGATCCGGTGACGGGTCTGGATCAGCGTGGCATCGCAGGTTGCCTCGGTGGTCGCGACGCCGGTGACGCGCTTAAAAAACTGCCGTATCGACACCGCATTGGTGGTGTCATCGGCGCCCTGGTCAATCACCTTCAGCACGTCATGCTCACCGATGATACTGGCGGTCAGCTGAATACCGCCGGTGCCCCAGCCGTAGGGCATCGGCATTTCGCGGCCGCCGAACGGTACCTGGTAGCCGGGAATCGCCACCGCTTTGAGAATTGCCCGGCGGATCATGCGCTTGGTCTGCTCATCAAGATAAGCAAAGTTGTAGCCAGTGAGTGGGTTAGCCACGTTCGTTCTCCCGTTGCAGGCGTTTCAGCAGCGCCAGTTCGGCCTGGAAATCGACATAGTGGGGCAGCTTGAGATGCGAGACGAAACCGGCCGCCTCGACGTTATCGGCGTGGGCGAGGACAAACTCTTCATCCTGCGCTGGCCCGGCTATCTCCTCGCCGTAGTCCGGCGCCTGTAGCGCCCGGTCGACCAGCGCCATCGCCATCGCTTTGCGCTCGCTCAGGCCGAATACCAGGCCATAGCCGCGCGTAAAGTGCGGCGGTTCGCTTTCCGGCGCCACGAAACCGTTGACCATCTCGCATTCCGTCATCAGCAGTTCGCCGATATTGACCGTAAAACCCAGCTCTTCGGGGACGATCTCAATGGCGACGTAGCCGCTGCGAATCTCACCGGCAAAAGGGTGGTTGCGGCCGTAGCCGCGCTGCGTGGAGTAGGCCAGCGCCAGCAGATAGCCTTCATCGCCGCGCACCAGCTGTTGCAGGCGTGACGAGCGAGAACAGGGATAGACCGGCGGATTGCGGGTGATGTCGTCGGGCCGGGCGTGGGACTCCTGTTCCGCTTTCGCCAGCCCCTGCTGCACCAGCAGGTTAAAAACGTGCGGTGTGGCTTCCGGCGGCCGTTCGGCGGTATTCAGCGGCGGCGTTTCGCCGTTGGCCAGCAGGGTGAAATCCAGCAGGCGGTGGGTGTAATCGTAGGTCGGGCCGAGCATCTGGCCGCCGGGAATATCCTTATAGACCGCCGAAATACGGCGTTCCAGGCGCATGCTGGCGGTATCGACAGGTTCGCTCACCGCCAGCCGCTGCAGGGTGGTGCGATACGCGCGCAGTAAAAAAATGGCTTCGACGTTGTCACCGCTGGCCTGTTTGAGCGCCAGCGCCGCCAGTTCACGATCGGCGATGCCGCCTTCGGTCATCACCCGATCGACCGCCAGGTGTAGCTGTTGGGTAATCTGTTCAATGCTCAGTTCGGGAAGCCGTCCATCGCCTCGTCGTTTATGTTCCTGTAAGGCGTGAGCGGCTTCGATCGCTCGCTCTCCGCCTTTGACGGCAACGTACATCAGCAAACCTCCACGTGGGTGGTGCGCGGGATAGCCAGCAGGCGCTCGCCGCAGGTGAGGATCAGGTCAATGCCCAGCGGGAACGGGTGCGGGCGTTCGGTCAGCTCATCAATGATGCAGTCCGGCAGCTGCGGGGCAATCATGCGTTCTTCAGCGATACCGGCCCCGGTCAGGCGCAGCATGCGCCCGCCGCTGAGGCTGGCGAGTTGGACAATCAGCGTGACGCCGGTTTCCGGCGCAGCGACGGTACCAGCGGACAGGACGTTAAGCTGTTCGCTGCTGATACGTTCATCGGTGACGGCGAAGACCGCCTGCTGCGGCAGTTCCACCAGCGGTGCGCCGGTATGAAAACGTAAGTTCTGGCCGACGAGATCGTTATGCAGCGCCGATGAGAGCCAGACCGGCGTTTCGTGGTCCGCCAGTGTCAGCAGCAGGCTGGTGGAGGCGATATTCAACGGCTGCCAGCCGTGCTGGAGCTGCTGCAGGGCGACAATGACGCCCGGCTCGCTCATGGCTTTGAGCAGGCGACGAAAACTGTGCTGGGCATCCTGCACCGGTAGGGTAAAAGCGGTTTGTAAGGTCATGCGTTATCTCCGCGAACCAGAGTAAAGAAGTCCACCCGGCTGGCGTTGACTTCGGCGCGTCGGGCTTCAATGCGTGCGCTTCGTTGTGCTTCCAGCGGGGTAATCAGGGTTTCCATTAAGGTGTGAAAATGGTGGGGCGATTGCATCAGCGCGTCGATGGTGGCGCAGCGTTCGGCATGTGGTCGATCGCGACCGAGGATCCAGCTGTAGCCGATGGTGCCGTCGGCAAGGCGAATGGCGGCGCGGGTGAGGGTGGCGTCGCCGGCGAAGAAGCGATCGCCGATCCCGCCCATCCGTGCCTGCAGCTGCACCAGGCCGGTTTCCGGCGCGCGAATCAGTTCATAGTCCGGCGCCAGCTGCAGGGTCTGCATCCGTGCCAGCAGCTCCTCGGGTTCACTGTGGGCCAGCACGGACATCCAGCGCTGGCGGGTTGCGGTATCAAAGTGCATTCAGTGCTCCATGGTGAATTCAATCATGTCCGCCCGGGTCAGGCTGACGGAGTACTCCGTAGCCTGCGTTTCGCCCGCGCGGTGGTTCAGGGTTCTCACGCACAGCAGCGGCGCCATGTTGGGGATCCCGAGAATATTGCTCTCTTTAGCCTGGGCGCGACGGGCGCTGATTTTGGTGCGCGCGCGGGTCAGTTCGACATCCAGCCGTTGGCGCAGGAAATCGTGCAGTGAACCCTGGGTGAAAGTTTGCAGCGCTGGCCAGAAGCGCAGGTCGGTGAAGTAGTGGTCGATCAGGCACAGCGCGACGCCGTTGACGCGGCGCAGGGTCCGGAGATGAATGACGTTGTCGCCTTCATCAATGCCAAAGGCTTCGGTGACGTGGCTGCTGGCCGGGCGCAGTACCGACAGCAGCTTTTCGCTGGTCGGGTGGCTGCCCTGATCGAGCAGATTCTGGCTGAAGCGCGCCTGGGCATTGAGCGGATAGTCGATTGGGCGCATCAGCACCAGCACGCCAACCCCCTGACGACGCTGGACCCAGCCGCGTTCAACCAGCTGATCGATCGCCCGGCGCAGGGTATGGCGGTTGACTTCAAAACGCGTGGCCAGCTGTTGTTCAGCCGGAAGGTAGTCGCCGCAGCGGTAGTGATGGCGTAGCTCCTGCTCAAGTCTGGCGGCAATTTCCTGATACCGGGTCGGATAACTGGTCGGATGTCTGGATAAGTACATGTCAGTCAAGCCTCACTAAGCAGAAGAAGGGATTTCCCTCTGAGAGTGGCCCGATCCTGACGCGTTTTTGTTACATTCCGGTTAACACACAATGACCGGCGGATGAAGAGTTGGTGCCAGCTGAGTGACAGGGCGGGAGAACCCGCCCGGAGGGGGAAGTTTTACGCTTGTTTGACGACGTTCACCATCCACGGCACGCCAAAGCGGTCGATGGTTTTACCAAAGCCGTGGGCCCAGAAGGTTTCCTGCCAGTCCATCTCGACGCTCCCGCCGTCGGCGAGGCTATCGAACCAGCGCTTGCCCTCGGCCAGGTCCTGAGTATCGAGTACCAGGGTAAAGCCGGCGTAGCGATCGGTCTCGCCGCCCGGGCTGTCGCCGAGCATGAGCTCGCTACCCGCGACGCGCAGGCTGGCATGAGCGATACAGTCGGCGGATAAATGCTGGCCGGAAGGGCAGCCATCCTGGGCATCCTGGGCATCCTGGGCATTCTGCGGCATTTCGCCGTAGGTGATTTGGTGGACAAGTTCGGCGCCCAGCGTTTGCCGATAGAACGCTATCGCCGCTGCGCAGTTGCCGCTAAAGGTGATGTAAGGACTTAAGGGCATAACCATTACCTCAGGTAACGAAGACCCATTAAGTGTAGAAGGTGATGAGCCATCCAGACCAGGCGGTAGAGCCGGGTCTGGATGCTGCGACATGCGGGAAATAATCAGGCGGCGCAGCGGAAATATATCCGTTCATTTATCCCGGCGGCCGTTTCAGGAGCGGGAAAATAAATCTCCGGTGCCGGGGAAATAGAATTAGTTCTTTTTGACGAACTCGGATTTCAACTTCATCGGACCAAAACCATCAATTTTACAGTCGATGTTATGATCGCCTTCCACCAGTCGGATATTCTTCACTTTGGTGCCGATTTTCAGCATTGAAGAGCTGCCTTTAACTTTGAGATCTTTTACTACGGTGACGCTGTCGCCGTCGGCGAGTAAATTACCGTTGGCATCTTTGACCACCAGCGCGTCGTTATCATCCGCAGGCTCGGCATTGTTCCATTCGTGGGCGCATTCCGGGCAGATAAACATGCCGCCGTCTTCATAAGTGTATTCAGAATGGCATTTGGGGCAGTGTGGCAGTTGCATGACGTTCCTCGCGATTACTGGGTAAAACAGGACGTTGGTCCATTAAATGGCGGCTGATAGCCGAAAGTGTAAGTGATTATAGCGCAATCCCGCATTTTTGTCGGGCCTTTTTTATGAGTTACCGCCGGGAAGAAATGAATATATCACGTGAAGAGTGACGGGGTTATTTGCATAAAAACCGCCAGATATTTCCGGAAATGTATTGCTAAGTTCCAATATTCATTGAACTTATTGGTTTTAGCCGACTCTGTTTAAGGGTAGGTAAATTTTTGTGAAGTTGATCCCAAATTTAAACGCTGTTAGGGTAAAAAGGCGAGAACGCAAATTCACTACACTTATTAGCGGCACCGCATATTCATTATGGCCAGAGCAGGCGTCAACAGGTTCGGTTGTACGGACTGTCAGCAGACAGTGCAGGCAAACCTGCTACGCTTGAAATGTGGAGCACAGCAATTCGCCGCTCCCAACGCATGACGCGAATGACCTTGTCATTCGGCGGAGATTCGTGCGCTCAAGGCGAGAGCAAAAGAGGATAATTATGCTTAAAAGGAAAAAAGTAAAACCCATCACGCTTCGGGATGTGACCATCATTGATGACAGCAAACTGAAGAAAGCGATTACCGCAGCATCGCTGGGTAATGCGATGGAGTGGTTCGATTTTGGTGTGTATGGTTTTGTGGCGTATGCCTTAGGTAAAGTCTTCTTCCCCGATGCCGATCCCAGCGTGCAGATGATTGCCGCGTTAGGGACCTTCTCCGTTCCGTTCTTAATCCGTCCGCTAGGCGGCCTGTTCTTCGGCATGCTGGGCGATAAATATGGTCGGCAAAAGATACTGGCCATCACCATTGTCATCATGTCGATCAGTACCTTCTGTATCGGTCTGATTCCGTCTTACGCCTCGATTGGTATCTGGGCGCCGATTCTGCTGCTGCTGTGTAAAATGGCGCAGGGCTTCTCGGTGGGCGGCGAGTATACCGGTGCATCCATCTTTGTTGCTGAATACTCTCCCGACCGCAAGCGCGGCTTTATGGGGAGCTGGCTGGACTTTGGTTCGATAGCCGGCTTTGTCCTGGGCGCCGGCGTGGTGGTGCTGATTTCTAGCGTGGTGGGTGAAGAGAACTTCCTCAGCTGGGGATGGCGTTTACCGTTCTTCCTGGCCCTGCCGTTAGGGCTGATTGGTCTCTATCTTCGTCATGCGCTGGAAGAGACTCCGGCGTTCCAGCAGCACGTTGATACCCTTGAGCAGGGCGATCGTGAAGGGTTACAGGAAGGGCCAAAAGTCTCCTTTAAAGAGATTGCGACCAAACACTGGCGCAGCCTGCTGACCTGTATCGGTCTGGTGATTTCCACCAACGTGACCTACTACATGTTGCTCACCTACATGCCGAGCTACCTGTCGCATAACCTGCACTACTCGGAAGATCACGGGGTGCTGATTATTATTGCGATCATGGTCGGTATGCTGTTCGTCCAGCCGATTATCGGTATGCTCAGCGACCGCTTCGGCCGTCGTCCGTTTATTCTGATCGGTAGCGTGGCGCTGTTTACCCTGTCGATTCCGGCCTTTATCATGATTAACAGCAACGTTATTGGCCTGATTTTCGCGGGTCTGCTGCTGCTGGCGGTGGTGCTCAACTGCTTCATCGGGGTGATGGCGTCCTCGCTGCCGGCGATGTTCCCGACCCATATTCGTTTTAGCGCCCTGGCCAGCGCCTTTAATATTTCGGTGCTGATTGCCGGTCTGACGCCGACTCTGGCGGCCTGGCTGGTGGAAACCTCGCAGAACCTGATGATGCCGGCTTACTATCTGATGGTCATTGCGGTTATCGGGCTGATGACCGGTCTGACGATGAAAGAGACGGCAAACCGCCCGCTGAAAGGGGCGACGCCTGCGGCTTCGGATATCCAGGAAGCGAAAGAAATTCTCGGCGAGCACTACGATAACATCGAAAACAAAATCGAAGATCTCGATCAGGAGATTGCGGATTTGCAGGAAAAACGCTCCCGACTGGTGCAGCAGCACCCGCGTATTAACGAATAATCGGTTCTTGCGTTAACTCATGCCGCCGTGGGCTTCCCCGGCGGCATTTTTTATGCCCGTTTATGGCTGCGCGGGCGGCAGGCCCTGCCGGCGCTGCTGGCTGAGCTTACGATACTGCTGCGGCGGCATACCAACGTACTTGCTAAAGGTACTGTAGAAGCGGCTGCTGGAGCGAAAGCCAGCGGTCAGGGCGATGTCGAGGATCGTCTTATCGGTGTCGCTGAGCAGGGCGCGCACGTGGTTGATGCGCATCGCGGTAATGTACTGCTTCATGGTTTGCTGCATCACCCGCTGGAAAATGCCCATTGCATAGTTGGGGTTCAGTTTGACATGCTCGGCAACGGCATCGACGGTCAGCGCCTGATCGTAGTGGGCGGCGATAAATTCCAGCATCTGGCTGACGTAAAACTGCGCATGCCGCGAGACGCTGTGTTTGTGGGTGCGTGAGGTTTTATTGACCAGGATCGGCTGCCAGCCGGAAAGGCTAAAGCGTTTAAGCATCAGCGCGATTTCATCGATCGCCAGCTGGCGAATCTGTTCGTTGTCGTTGTTGAGCTCCTGCTGCCAGCGCTGGACTTCAAAGACGCTGAGCTGCTGGGCGGAGAGCGATTTAATCACCATGCCGTGGGTGACGTTATTGATCAGTTCGCGATCCAGCGGCCAGGATAAAAACAGATGCATCGGCAGATTAAAGATAGCCATTTGTCGGCAATTGCCGGGGCGAGTCAGCTGGTGCGGCGTACAGGCCCAGAACAGGGTGATATAGCCCTGTTTGATGAGCACCGCTTCATTGTTAATCAGATACTCCACATCGCCGTCGAACGGCACGTTGACCTCCACCTGGCCGTGCCAGTGGCTGGTGGCCATCGCGTGGGGCGGGCGCAGCTCAATATCCATCCGCTGATATTCGGAATAGAGCGCCAGCGGGCTGCGGGTCTGTTTCTCGTCGCTGCTGCTCATATGCGGGTCGTGGCGCGAAGGCGGGCGGTTTTGTTCCATGACGGCGTGGGTTCCTGAATCATCACACTTGCTGGTTTTTTGCACCGGTATGCCGGTATCTTAGCGGATTAAACGGCCCGTTTTCTCTACTTTTTCGCCGATTTGTTCCCATAAACTCAGATTTCGTGTTGTCCCGCCGCCAATCTGAGTTTCCGGGAATGCTCTGTCGGGAAGAGGGCAGCGGGAAGCCGCGCGGACGTGCCACTCTGCAGGGGTTCAATGACCTGATGGAGAGAGCACTATGTCTGCCCCAAAAATTACGTTTATCGGCGCTGGCTCAACGGTTTTCGTCAAAAATATTCTCGGTGACGTTTTTCAGCGTCCGGCGTTGAAATCGGCGCACGTTGCGCTGATGGATATCGATGCGACCCGGCTGGAAGAGTCGCACATTGTGGTGCGTAAGCTGATGGATTCCGTCGGCGCCGGCGGTGAAATTAGCTGCCATCGCGAGCAGAGAACTGCGCTGAAGGATGCGGATTTTGTGGTGGTGGCTTTTCAGATTGGCGGCTATCAGCCCTGTACCGTCACTGATTTTGAAGTCTGTAAGCTGCATGGCCTGGAACAAACCATTGCCGATACGCTCGGCCCGGGCGGGATTATGCGCGCATTACGCACCATTCCACACCTGTGGCGCATTTGCGAGGACATGACGGAAGTGTGCCCGCAGGCGACCATGCTGAACTACGTTAATCCGATGGCGATGAATACCTGGGCAATGTATGCGCGCTATCCGCATATTAAACAGGTGGGGTTGTGCCATTCGGTGCAGGGAACGGCGGAAGAACTGGCGCACGATCTCGATCTCGACCCGGCGGATTTGCGCTATCGCTGCGCGGGCATCAACCATATGGCGTTCTATCTGTCGCTGGAGAAAAAACGGGCCGACGGCAGCTACGTCAGCATTTATCCGGATATGCTGCAGGCCTTTGCCGACGGGCGGGCGCCGAAGCATCGGGAGAACTCGCGCTGCCAGAATATTGTTCGCTATGAGATGTTCAAAAAGCTGGGCTACTTCGTGACGGAGTCGTCAGAGCACTTCGCGGAATATACGCCGTGGTTTATCAAGCCGGGGCGTGAAGATCTGATTGAACGCTATCAGGTGCCGCTGGACGAATATCCAAAACGCTGCGTGGAGCAGGTGGCCAACTGGCACAAAGAGCTGGAGCAGTATAAAACCCGCGAGCGGATTGAGATTAAGCCCTCCCGCGAGTATGCCAGCACCATCATCAACGCCCTCTGGACCGGTGAGCCGAGCGTCGTGTACGGTAACGTGCGCAACGAGGGGCTGATCGACAACCTGCCGCAAGGGTGCTGCGTGGAAGTGGCCTGTCTGGTGGATGCGAACGGCATTCAGCCCACCAAAGTCGGGAGGCTGCCTGCGCACCTGGCGGCGCTGATGCAGACCAATATTAACGTCCAGACTCTGCTGACCGAGGCCATTCTTACCGAGAACCGGGACTACATCTATTACGCCACGATGATGGATCCGCATACCTCTGCCGCGCTGGGCATCGAAGAGATTTATGCGCTGGTGGACGATTTGATTGCCAGCCACGGCGACTGGCTGCCGGAGTGGGTACATCGTTAGTCGGTTCTGTATGAGGCAGGGCGCCGCATTTCTGCCGGGCGGCGGCCAGCGCCTTGCCCGGCCTACCGGTTTTAGGCCATCAAAAGATGCCTGGTCTTTTGTTGACCCGCGCAGGCGGGCCATGGCAGAAGAGCCTGCTGTGCTACCGGCTTAACTATGCGCCAGAAAACGGGCCAGCTGCTGCTGCAGCAGCCGGTTTTCGCGGGTCAGCCGGGCATTCTCATCGAGCAGCGTTAACGCCACCGCGATACCCGGCCAGTCCAGCTCCAGCTCCCGACGCAGGCGCATCGCGCGGTGGACAATCATCACCGCGCTATCGTCGAACAACCAGACCTCCGTCAGCGGCTGGCGTGGTTCAATCACGCCCAGGCCGACGATCTCCCGCAGATCCTCTTCGGAAACGCCGGTATGCAGACAAAACTCCGTCATCGTAAAGGTCACTGCCATTTTAGCCATTATGCTTTCCCCCATGCTTGACGCGGCTCGAAGCCGGCCTCTGCATCGGCCAGCTGTTGCCAGAGCGCGCTGGCTTTCTCATTCGGTTTGGGCGGCATGACGATTTTAATCACGGCATATAAATCGCCGGTGGCCGTTTTGCTGGCCAGCCCTTTCCCTTTAATACGTAAACGCTGTCCCGCCTGGCTACCCGGCGGGATGGTCAGCAGGATGCTCTCTTTGAGCGTCGGGATGGTCACTTTGGCGCCAAGCGCCGCCTCCCACGGTGCGAGCGGCAGAACGATTTCCAGGTTATGGCCCACAATATCGAACAGCGGATGCGGCGCGATGTGGATAACCAGCCACAGATCGCCATTCGGTCCGCCGTTTTCTCCCGGCGTTCCCTGGCCTTTCAGGCGAATACGCTGCCCGTCGCTGACCCCGGCGGGAATTTTCACATTCAGGGTTTTCGGCGTTTCGCTTTCAACCATTCCGAAGACGTTATAGACCGGCAGTTTGTAGCTGATGGTGCGCGTCTGCTCGGCCAGTGTCTCTTCAAGGAACACCGCGACTTCAATTTCTAAATCATGGCCGCGGGCGGCATGCTGGCGGCGGGACTGGTGCGCCTGCTGGCCAAACATCGACGAGAAGATGTCGTCAAAATCCTGCTGGCTGTAGCTTTGTTCGCGGGAGTGCTGCTGGCGGCCAAATTGCGGGTCGTTGCGGTGCTGCCAGAGCTGGTCATATTCGGCGCGGCGCTGTTCATCTTTCAGGACTTCCCAGGCTTCGGCGAGATCTTTAAATTGCGCTTCGGCATCGCTTTCTTTACTGACATCGGGGTGATATTTACGAGCCAGGCGGCGGTAGGCGGTCTTAATTGTTTTTAGATCGTCTGTTGGCTTAACCCCTAGAATGGCATAATAATCCTTTAATTCCATGGCGTTATCTCATTTGACTTGCTGCGGTGGTCACGACTTTCAGTCATAAGCTTAGGGCAAATGAGTGCCGGTAGGGAAGGAATCTGGCGGAAACTTGACGCCGTCGGGATTGACGGCGTCTGTCAGCGGCGGGCGCTTAGCTGGCCGGACGCGCCCGGCCGTTGCGACGAAGTCCTTCCAGCAGCACCAGCGCCGCGCCGAGGGCGCCGGCGATAAGCGGTAGCGCATCGGGTGCCTGCGGAAACAGGCGTACGATGGTGGGGTCGGTAACCCACATCGAGCCGGCTATCCAGCCGATAAGGGCGCCTCCCAGCAGGATAACAACCGGGAAGCGGTTAAGGATGGCCAGTACCAGCTTACTGCCTGCCACGATGATCGGAATACTGATCAATACGCCCAACGCGACCAGCAGCAGGTGGCCTTTCCCGGCGGCGGCGACCGCCAGCACGTTATCCATCGACATAATAACATCGGCCACCGTGATGGTGACCGCGGTCCGCCACAGGCTGCCTGAGCTGCCGATCTCTTCATCTTCATCCTGATGGGCAACCAGCTTGATACCGATCCACAGCAGCAGGAGCGCCCCGACAATTTTCAGCCACGGCAGAGAGAGCAGGTAGACGGCAATGGCCAACAGCAGAACGCGGGCCAGGATGGCGCCGAAGGTGCCAATAATAATCGCTTTGGTACGCTGTTCGGGCGGCAGCTTGCGGCACGCCATGGCGATCACCACCGCATTGTCGCCGCCCAGCAGCAGATCGATTGCGATGATTTGTAGCAAAATAACAACAACATCCCACTGATTGAATAGCTCGTTCATGCCTGACTCATATCATGTTAAAAAAGTATCCTCAAGGGAAAAACCGCAGCAAGCGTACCTCTGTTCTGGCGCATTGACCACTGCCCGGCAAAAGAGCGCTGGGGTTGCCCATGCGCGATATTGAAAAAAAAAGTTACGAATCAATGCATCGTGCCGGGATGATTCACCGGAAAAGGATGGTACTTTGTTTTGTCAGACCCACCTGCCGTTTACTCATCGCAAGGATTATCCTCATGGCTGGTACGAAAAAAATATTGATTGGCGCGTTGCTGGGCACCACGCTTCTTCCGGCTTTGGCCATTGCCGCGGAGGCGCCGGCAGCAACTTTTACCCCGGAGCAGGAAGCCCGCATTGGCAAAATTGCCGCGGATTACTTAGTCGCGCATCCGGAGGTGCTGCTGCAGGCGAGCCAGAAGCTTCAGCAGATTCAGCAGGAACAGCAGGCGAGCGCGGCAACTCAGGCCGTGATTAAAAACCAGGCTGCGCTGACCCAGGATAAAAATACCCCGACCTACGGACCGGCCAATGGCAAGGTGACCGTGATCGAATTCTTTGATTATCAGTGTATTTACTGTAGCCGTCTGGCGCCGGTGATGGAGCAGGTGATTAAAGAAAATCCGCAGACCCGGTTTGCGTTTAAAGAGTGGCCCATTTTCGGCAGTCGCTGGGAGACCTCGTTGACGGCGGCGAAGACTGGCCTGCAAATTTACCAGCAGAAGGGCGCGGAAGCTTACCTGACCTACCATAACGGGATTTACGCCACCGGGCATAACGAAGGGAAGCTGACGGCCGCAGATGTACAGCAGCAGGCGAAGAAAGTGAATTTCGACGCGAAGAAAGCGCCGGATGTTGCGGCTGCCCTCGAGAGCACCAACCAGCTGGCGCAGGAGATTGGCTTAAGCGGAACGCCGGGCGTAATCGTGATGCCGACCACCGGCGCGACCGAAGCCACGATTACCGTCTTCCCGGGGCTGGCTGATAAAGACTCGCTGGATGCGGCGATTAAGAAGGCTGGCGGCAACTGAGTATTTATAGTCGGATTCATCGCTACAAGAACCCACCTGGCGGTGGGTTTTTCACATCATGCTCAGCAGGGCGCACCGCATCGGCATAATCATCTGGCAGAGCCCATCCTTAGTCTGCGCTTATGACGCGGCAGTCTGGAAGAGAGCGCTGACGGGAATATGGTGAGGAAGTCAGGGCAGCGGCGGGATTATCTTGTTGCATTCAGGCAATGTTTGCGTGCCTGTATTCGCGCCATCGCTTAACTGAGATGATGTGCGATTGGCAGGGGATCGCGCAGTAAAAATCCCTGTACGGCATCGGCTCCGCTGTCACGGCTGAGCGCGTAATCTTGTCCGGTTTCAACTCCCTCAATGACGACTCGTTCGCCCATCTCGCGATAGCGTGCAATCAGCGCGGCCAGCTGTGGTTCTGCTGTTCTGAGCTGGTGAAATAGCTCGCTGGAGATTTTTATCGCGTCAAAACGCATCCCCGTGCGCTGCCAGATCGGTACCTGATGCGGATACAAATCATCGAGCCAGACTTTAAACCCCGCCCGATAGAGAGTACGTATCGCTGCCAGTACGATTTGTCGTTCGTCCCTGGTAAGGTGCAGCATATTACCAGGGTCCTGTATTTCAATAATAATCCGCGTTGGACGCCCCTGCGCAATCAGCGCCTGGATAAACGCTGGCTGAGTCATCATGTTGAGTGACATGTTGAGAGAGAAACGGCCTGGTAATGCGATAACTTGTTGGATTTGCCACAAAAATAACTGTTGTTTCGCCTGAACAGAGAGATGGCGAAAGAATGCATCTGGCGAGAGTTTCGTCTGAATCTGACTTAGCACTTCAGTGACGTTAGAGACAGAATCTGCAAAAAAGTGGATCATTTCGAGCCGGATCCCGCAAACCGGGCTCAGTTCCCGGTGATGGCTCATCTCTGACGGGAATCGGACATTCTCAATCTTTCTGCTCATGTTCATTGTTTCTGTGATTGAAGGGGCGCCGTGTGTCCTGTAGCCAGGGGATGCGGCGGTCTTTTGGGTACTCGAGATAAAAGCGGTGCGCCAGGTGGCGGGCTAGCGCAAAATCGTGCTGATGCTGGGCAATCAAAATGCGTGTGAATGAGACATTCGGATCGGGATGGACACGCACGTAGCGGGAGGCCCAGTGCCGAAAGGCGTTCAGCCACCGTTCGTCCTTCGTCTGTTGATAACGTTGCAGGTAGCCCATGTGGATATCGAACTGATACCGGGACCTCAGAAGCCAGCCGCCGGGAGGAACCTGGGCCTGAAGCCGCCACTGCTCTCCCTGTCGTTCAATGGCGGTCAGCTGCTGCTGAATATGCAGCGTTTTTCCCAGCAGTGGGATCACTATCAGGGTCAGCAGCGCGAGCGAGGTGCGGATCGTCATTGTGGTCACCCCGGTGAGCTGTGTTCCTTTTATCGGGCGATCCGCACAACGCATCAGCAGGATCAACAACAACCAGTGTGGCGTCGATTGCCAGACGGGGTACTCCGTCAACATATGGATCAAGACGGGAACCGCGCAGAGTAAGCTGGCGCGACGCCAGACATTGCCAGCCAGCCAGAGCCTGAATCCGGCAGAGATAAAACAGGCGGTGCCGGCCAGCCCGACCACGCCGCCTTCAACCAGCCATAGCGCCAGTTCATTATGCGGGTGAGCAATCCGGCTCAGCCCCGTGTGGCCAAAATGCATCAGAAAGAGGGCGGGAAAGCTGCCGACTCCGGAGCCCATCCAGGGATGATGAGTAAACAGTGTCCAGCAGTCGCGGAGGACTTCCCAGCGGGTGCGGGTGGAGGTCTGATGATCGATGATCGCGACGGATAGCAGGCGCCGTACGCACTCCCCCAGCGCCATGCCCAGAATCAGGAGCAGCAATAATCCTGCCAGCCGCCGCCGCGCAGGAAAGCAACACAGCAGCAGAAGCCAGCCGATAAACAGTGACAGATATCCGGTCTGGGACTGGCTTTCATGCAGCACAAACCCCATTAACAGCATGCCTGCGCCGATGGCAATACGGCATCGGGCGCCGGTTCGTAAGGCGAGGGTCGCGGACAGCAGAGTTCCGCTTGCCGTGAAGCTGGCCATCAGGTTGACCTGTTGAAAAATGCCATATGGGCGAGCGTCTCGCCACCAGGGAAATTCCCAGAACTGCGCCAGAGGCAGATGCAGGTACTGAAGGGTGAATATGCCGCATTCGAGCAGACTTGCGCCCCACAGGATTGTGAGTAACTGAGTGAAGACCTTGCCTGTCAGCGGAATTTGCAGCAGAACCAGATAAAACAATGCGCCGCCGGTTATCGCACCGGCAACGAGGATGGCTTCCGAACGCCAGATCGCAGGCGTCAACAGGCAAAGCAGCGTCAGGAGGAAGGTGCCAGCGATAATGAACAACGATGGCGTCGTGATGCGCCATCTTCGGCGGGATAACAAACAGGATGCACCGCCCATTATCAGCCCGGCGTAGAGCCAGGCCATGATATTCATCGGCAGTGACAACCCGCTTCCGCCGTTATTGGGCCAGTAAAGGTGGAGAGTGATACCCCAGAACGCCGTGCTGAGGCCGATTATCAAACGCTGTCCCGAGCGGTGAGGCGATAAAGAGGAGGTCTTCATGCTATTGATAATTTAGCGTCCAGGTTCCGCTGGCGCTGAACGGGCCAAACTCGATGGATTGATTTTTCAGGGCCTCAGGCTCCACCTCGACCCAGCTCAGAAAGTGTAGCGCCATGGGGCCTTCGGTAATGGCCTGTCGGGAGGTGCTTTGGCCCAGATGAATGGCGGCGCCGTCCTCCTCACTCAACCCTATCGCCACGCCAGAGGCACTTCCGGGACCGCCGCTGTTCAAGGCCAGATGATCGGGTAAATTTGCATCTTCAGTGCCGTTAAAGGTGACGGAAATCGTGGCGAAAACGTCGGGATTACAATCACGTAAGGGGATCGTGAATGCCTGCGGCTGACTGCGTCCGCTCAGGTAAAGATCTTTCGCGGCGATCTGTCCAAAATCGACTTCAATCTTGTCTGCGTTGGGCGGAAGACTGCAGGCCAGTGCCATGACGGTGCCATGAAAATGCATATCGCCGCCGACAAGTTTGGTTTCCGCATTGACGGCGCCGCTCAGGAATAGAGAGAGCAGCACCGGGAGTATCCGGTAGGTCATCGGGCGCCTCACTGAAACTGTGCCACAACGGTTGCGGAGGCTTCGAATTCCCCCTCTTTCACACTTCCTGCGCCAGGATTCGCGATGGGAGCGGCGGTGAGATTCCAGTCGCCCTGATTTTGATAAAATCCTTTCACATTATAAAACTGGTTGGGTACCACGGTACGGCCACCCTCGTCTTTGAGGATGATGCCAAGATCGTCGCGTTTCTGCCCGTTACTCAGGGTGCCGAGAAAATGGTTATTAAATCCGGCGGTTCCGGAGGCTGTGCTCGTCTGGACGGCCAGATTGATATTCAGCGCGCCCTGATCAAAGCTTCCGCCTTCGCATTGGACGTGGATGGGGATCGATTTACTAAAGTTGACCCCATTAAGCTTCTCGTTCGACCCGGGTAAATTGCCGAATTCAACCGTGATTTTATCGCCACGATTAAATGTGCATTTATCAGGAACGGTAATAATCCCGGATTTAATCACCACCCGTGAAATAGAGGTTGTTGGCGTCGGACCGGCGGTTCCCATTCGTCCCGCGACGTCGAGAAGCGACTGCGAAGCGATGTTGATCCCGTTAATGATCGGTTTGGTGACGATAAATACCACTTTCCCTTTGGAGCCGCTTTCGACGTTTCTGACCGTAGAGACGCCGTTGCGTTTCGAACATGAATTGTTGGTCAGGCGATTTGACACATTGGTAAAGGGAGCGGGTACGTAGCCGCGATAGTTTCCGGCAATCCACACCGAAACCTCGACATCCAGATATTCATTCAGACGATAGCGATTGGGGCCGTTTGATGAGAGCGGCATGGTGGAAAGCGTTGAGTAATGGATAGCCCCGCGACTGATATTTTCAACAGGGCAATGAAAATTAACCACATATTGCCCGTTCAGATTCCAGTTGAAAGGACTGGTACGTCCGCCAATATGGTTTTTATCCATATCTAACGATTTCAGCTCGATATCATACTGATGCGGCATCCCCCCCTGCGGCTCGCCTTCTCCTTGCGTGAATGCCGATGCAGCCAGGGTCATGGACGAGAGCGTGGCGCCAAGCAGGGCTTTGAACAATAGGGTCATAGATACTCCAGCTTCAATCTGAGCAGTCCTTGAAAGGCACCGGCGCTGACCTCGGGTCCGGTGGATTCCAGCGCGGCGAGAAAGTGAAGCGCATTATTTCCAGGTTTAATCATCCACATACGCTGCGGCTGATTGAGATGGATAAGCTGCTGGTGTTCGGTCATGACGCGGATACCCGCTCCCTGAACATCGCCGTGGATGCGTGCAAGATCGCTATTTTCCCACGCGCCTTCCGCCATCAGCGTGAGGGAAATGCCTTGCTCCCGCGTGCTACGTGCGAGCGGTGGGGTAGCGGAGGTTTGTCCCGGGAGATCCCGTATGGTGTGGCTCGAACCTTTCAGGCAGTCATTGAGAAACAATGTGACGAGAACCGGGCGGCTACGATCGCCTGCCTGGTGAAAAGCGCTCGCCGGAATATCTCCGAGGTTAATACTTTGATCGCGGGACGCCATGTCCAGTACGCAGGGTGAAACATAAACGCGCCCGTGAAAGCGGACGTCGCCATATTCACCTGAGACATGGCTCATGTCGTGGTGCCCGTTATCGGCCTGAATGGAGCAGGAGCACCCTGCCAGCAGCAGGATGCAAAGTCGCTTCTTCATTAACGAATCTCCCTGATGAATCCTGTTACCGGGGTTGTTGATCGGCTGGCAATGCCCGGCAAATATCACCTGTGCAGCGATATCTCAGTTCCGGATGGCCGCCAAAATCATTCACATACATCATGACGAACTGACCGATCCCGGCGTCGGTAACCTTAAACTTCTGCGATGATTTAGGGGCAACCATCATCCCCGGGAAGTTTGTGAGCCTACCGCTGCCTTCCGCTTCGGTTTTGCGGCTCAGACCGATGACCGTGATGAAGTAGGGGGTCGGATTGTCTACCGACCACTGGCGGCCGTTTTTGTGGAAGACCAGCTGGTTTTGCCAGACTGTCCCCGGTTCTGGCGGCACAATCGCCGAAGGGCGATAAAACAGCTTGATGCGCGACTGCATCGCCAGCTGCAAGACGTTGGGTTTATCCGGTTTCGGCGGAATTTCGCGCACGTTGAGATAGAACAAACTTTCACGATCCTGCGGAAGGGAGGTAATCCCGCTGGTTTTGGTGACCCGGGCGATTCCTTTTTGCCCACCGTTAATGCGCTGTAAGGGGGGGAGCACCATGAGGGGAGAGGTCACTTTGGCGCCGCTGGCATCTTCCACCCAGGATTGCGCCAGGAAGGGCGTTGAGGGACTGGTGTTGGTTAAACTGGCGCTCACTGAGCGATCGTTCCCGGTGATGATCAAACGGGTACGATCCAGGGCGACGCCGGCCCAGGCCGAATGGACTACCGCAGCCAGTAGCAGGCCGCAAGTGGCTGACATCAGCACCCGACGTATAGGAAAAGAGGATTGGTTTTTCATCGCAGTATTCATTTTTCTGGTTAAGAGGAGTGGCAAGGCAGCAAGACATTGCCTTGTGGGTTAATGTGTCGGGGAACGTTCAGGTGGCATTGCGTCTGGCCTCCCCACACAACGGAGAGCGTTTCATCGGGTTTGACCCCCGCGATCCAGCTTTCCCCGTTGTCCATGACCATGGCGACGCTGACGCCGTTAGCATTAAAAATTTCTGCGCCAAAAGGCGGGGCTGAGCCATCGGCAAGACGCAGCAACCCCATCATTTTTTCACCCTGTGCTACCGCAAAGCGTTGATACCCAATGGCTCCTTCCGTTAACGTACTGGTGACAATGGCTTTAGTGGCGGCGATGTCCTCAGCCATCGCGTCGACGTCAATGCGGGTATCAAAGCTGTTGTAGCTGACAATGTCGGGCACGACAGCAATCCCAAAGCGGTTTGAGTGGGCCTGTTGACCATTGAGGGGAACGTTGGCAACTCCGTCGGTATCGACCATCACGCGGGCCGTGTTCATTGAGGCCTGGCTATTGTGGAAGGCGGCTCCGTGCCGCGTGGCGGTAAAACCACCGCGCACCGTCCCTCCAACCGAGATATAGCGGTCCTGTTGCCAGCTGAGGTTAGACTCTAGTTCCGCCATCATGCTGCGGTGCTGGTAGTAACCATCAAAGGCCGTTCGCCCGTCTTCTGACAGACCCGCACGTACTCGCCATGGATTATTGCGATCGCGGTTATCGGAATAAGAAACCATCTGGCTGGAGCGGCCGCCGCTGTTTTGCAACTGATATTCTGTCGAGCGTCCGTCTCGCCACGGGATCGACAGGGAAAGTGACAGACTGTCATCGCGCTTTCCCTGATACTCAGAACGATAGGCCGCAAGGTTAGCGCTGATCCCTTCCATACCGGCAAACGAGAACGTGTGCCCGACCGACAGACCATAACGATCCTGCGAACGTCGATCCCAATAGTTCTGATGGGCATAAGTCAGATACAACGTGGTGGCAAGACGAGGATCGTCGGCAAAAAAGGTGGTATTCCCGGTGAGGGTATACATCTCTTTTTCACGCCCGGTGCTGTCGTTATTTTCGTACTGCTCATCCAGAAATTGCGAGAAAGAGCGAAAGTTCCGCTGGGAAAAACGATAGCCGGCAAAGGTAATGGCACTGTTGTATTCATCAAAGGTTTTGGCGTAGCTGAGCTTGAAGGACAATCCTTTTTGCTGGTTTTGATTTTTTATCCGGCTGATCGATTGGGTGACATCCGCCGAGAGGGCGCCCAGCAGGCTCAGGTCGCGCCCTATGCCCAGGGACCCCGCGTTATAGCGATTGCCGGTCAGCAGCGCACCGCCATACAGCGACCACGCGTTGCTCATTCCCCATGAAAAGTCGCCGCTATAAAACGCCGGCCCCTGAAGATGATGGTCGTAACGCGAGGGCTTCCCCACGGCGGCGTTGTAACGGATATAATCCGGACGCGTCAGGTAGGGAATATCAGCCGTATTGACCTGAAAGGTTTGAACCGTGCCATCTTGTTCTTCCACCCGAACATCCAACGTGCCGCGCACCGAGCTGCGCAGATCTTCGATATTGAACGGCCCTGCCGGGACGGTGGTCTGATAGATCACATGCTGCTGCTGGCTCACCGTGACTTTGGCGTTGCTTTTGGCAATGCCGTGGACCTGCGGGGCATAACCTTGCAAATTCGGCGGCAGCATACGCTCGTCGCTGGCGAGGTTGGCTCCGGTAAAACGAACAGAATCAAATATCTGTGAGTTTAAATAGATCTCGCCAAGCGTCAGCTTCGCCGCCAGCATAGGCAGGGGACGATAGGCGTAAAATTGATCCCAGTCGAAGCGTGTGCCTTGTGTGTCAGAGGTATAATTCGCCTGATACTGGCTGCGTACACGCCAGGCGCCGAGGTTAAATCCTGTCTGCCCGTAACCTGAAAGGGACTGGTAACTGCCGCCATCCTGTTGATAACGCGTTGCCTGCCCGGAAAGGTTGTAGTCAAAAATGAGCCCGGTTATGCCGTTGTCCCAACGTTCGGGTGGCGTCCAGTTTGGGTCGGTATATTTCATCCACGCCTGGGGGACGGTAATATCGAGGACGCCGGCGCTATTGTTCAGCGCTATGCCGGGTAGGCGTGAGATATCGAGACAGTTCTCTGCAAGTGGGCGGGTGTATTTCAGTGCATCCTCTTTCAGCGCCAGTAGTTCGAGCTGCTGCGGGCTGAGACAGACCAGGGTCTTATGCGGATGGTCAACATCGGAGATATATCGGACCTGTTGCTGAGCGATCTCCTGGCCGTTGATGTGCACGTCCAGCAGATAATCTCCGGGAGCCACAAAGTTACCTTCGGAAAAACGCTGTAAATCTACATTTTGTCGGTCACTGGCATCCAGCACGGCGGTATTGAATTCAATGGTTTCGTCTGCAGCTGCGGGAAAAGAGGTGCAGGCCAGGGCAATGAAAAGTGCCAGAAGCGTTTTGGATGTATTCAGCGTAGTCATCTTCGTTTGCTAACCTTCAGGACCTTATTACCAGAACGGCTTACAGATAATTCACAACAAAATGCATGCTGGCGTTAAACTCACCGGAACGGATATATCCGTTTGGGGAAACTAAATGTGCTGTAAATCGGAGCGTGTTTTTACCTGGATTCAGTACATAATCTGGGGAGGGGATCCCCATATGAATGGGATTTCCATATTTATCAAAGATTGTAATTGATAAATCTCCGGAATCAGATTTCACACTTAAATCATCTTTATCATTGTTCTGTGATGCATTGTAAAAAATGATGCTGGCACTATGAAATATACTGCCTGGATGTTGTGAATCCCCTAATGAACAGCCTAGTAAATGAATACTAAAATCATGCGCTGAAATATTTTCAGGGGCATTGCTAATATCTCTCGCAGAAATATTATGAAATTCAACTAACAATTCCTGGTCATCATGATCGACATAGCAAGCGGCTTCTATTATTTTCCCCTGTAAATGCATTTTACCTGGCGTTTTAGCTAGTTTACTGGTGCTCGCCAGGGTCCATGTTGATGGCAGGAGAATCAAAAGCAGTAGAGTCCGCCATCCAGGCATCGCTGCGCTCCCTTTATCTATTGGATATAAAGTTCTAAGCAGGCGCAGCGATGCACCTGCCCGATATCGTTACTGGTAATCGATCTGGAAGTTTACGGTAGACTCGAAGTCACCCGGAGTGACTGCTGCAGAGGCGTTATTGGCCTGTAAATAAGCCACGAAATCGATATCGGTTTCACCGTCAGTAATATTGACCTGAGATGCTGCCTGGCCCCATTTCACATCCTGGTTGCCGCTATCAACCATGCCGATACCTGCGCCTTGAGCGGTGCCGGAGGTGAAGGCGGCCAGAGCTGCGTTGTCCGGATCGATTGTTGCCGGGGTGTAAGTCACGGTGGCAGTTTTAGCCACGGTGGTATCGCATCCCTGCAGGACGATCTTCGCGTGTCTGGTTCCTGCGCGCTGGTTATCTTTTAACTGAGACGTTGGAATCTCACCAAAATTAACTTGTACCGGGCTGGATTCTGGCGCCAGGCCACAGGCTGAATTGACCAGCGTACCGGAGAATTGAATTTTCCCGTTGGTCGGGTCGACGCTTTTCGCCGCGTAAGAAGAAGTTGCCGTCAATGTCATACCGGCCATCAGCGCACAGGCGACAGCTACATTTTTCATTTTCATGTTTATTCTAGACCTTGTTTCTGTTTGGGTTATTACAACAATGTGTTGAGGCAAAGGAATGTCCTGCCTGAAATACCTTTGTCGACTGAAGGCAATAGCGTGATACCGCTCCTGGCCATCAATATCCCCTGCGAGTGAGCTAAGTAATCATCAACGCGGAATTATCAAAAGCAACCATCAACACTGTTTCGGCGACCTATATTAAGTCGGTGGAAAAATGAGGCAACGCAAAATGTGGGATTGAATCAAACTCAGCTGATCCTGTTGTTGTGGCTTCTTCCTATCAACTGTTTATGTTGTTTTGCTTGTTTTTTGATCTTTATAATGGTTTTATATTTTGTATTTACCGTTATTTATAGTGTTTTTATCTGTCGTTTGTATTTTTATTTAGTCAGAAGTGGCTACCGCAGAACATTTATAAATTTTTTGTGAAAAAAGAAAAGAGGGGCAAAGTGTAGAGATGACAACAGGATAGCCATTTTTTGTCTGTGAAGTATTCGGCTATATGTATAATATTAAATAGATGTTATGAAATAGCTAATAAAGCGATCTCTGATAAATTCTAAAATGATAAATGAATTGTGATATGCTAGCGCCTCAGACATTTATTCAAGGATATTCCTGTATCAAGGAGACATCATTGGTTTCTCATATCCCAATAGATAAGATTAAATCCGTAATTATTGGCGATGGTATCGTATTCAGACCGCATAAAAACTCCTTAAAAGACGTTGCATCCGGTAAGACTGGTACTCTCAATAATGTCGCATCGCAATTGCTTCTTTATTTGTTGCAAAATGGTAACGACATTTCTACCCGCGACGAGATTCTTCTTAATGTTTTTCAGCGTAATGGCGCCAGAGCAACCGATGCAAACCTGAATCAGCATGTTTCCTTTATACGTAAAGTTATTACTTCTATCGGACACCCGGCTGAGGTTGTGGTAACGGTTCCTCGAATGGGGTTCAGAATCGGTGAGTTTGTTATTCATTTTCAACTGCTGGAGGAGCCGCAAAAAGCGGGGGAGCCTGTAGCGGCTGTTTCTGATGCCAGAAAAGGCCGAAAGAGAGCGAGTCGCTGGACGATCGGTCTGACGGGGTTAATTACCAGTATTGCCGTGCTGGCGACATATTGGTGGACATGGATACCCGATGAAATTCCGATGGTTGATGTTTCAGTCCTCAGGACCGTCAGCTGGCAGCAATGTCAAATTCATATTCTGGGAAATGCCAGCACCGATAATATTACCGAGAAGAGAGCTCAGGATATTTTTCAGGAAGCCGGTATTACTCCTGATTGTTCAGTGAAAAAAGACCTTTATCTCAATACCTGGGCCAGTAACTATGACCTGATCAACTGGACATTTGCTGCGGAGTGTGGATACAACAATGGTTATTACCATTGCCATAGTCAGTATCATCATCGTGAGGAGTGGTATGAAGACTGAGAGGGATCTATCCCCTTATTTATGGGCATTGGTGATCATCATTATTGGGGGGGCGCTGATAGCTTATTTACTGGTGAACAGAGATGCCAAAAAGAACGAAATTAGCTTTTCTTGTTCATCTGAATTCAGTTCGTCCCTTGATATACATAAGTCAAAAATGGATCTTGAGGGGATTTTGTTGATTACCAGCTATCACTCTGGCTATTTTTCCTTGTCAGTGCAGGGATCGTTGAAAGCTGAAAGTGGTCAGTATGTTGTTGACCGTAAGCTTTTCTTTCGTTATTCCCGGCCCCTGGGACATGCGGCGGGGGTGTATGCGATTAATCCGTCAGGGCGTGAAAAGTCGCCAGATGATAATGCGCCTGATGCTATCGATTATCTTTTTTTTGACGCCTATGAGCGTGCTGACAAGCTGTACATGGTCAAACGTATTGATAGTGAGACGGTCGTTATCGGCGATCAGTTTTCGCCGCGCTATGCTTGTGTGATGAACCACTTTACTCGCTAGTGTACAGAGTCTTTCCTCGTGCAGGGACGCGCTGATGGGAGGAGAAGAGCAAGAAGGGATTGCGGTTTACGCGCTGGCTTCGAAGGGGTGAGCGGCGTGCCGCGAATAATCGAACGGAGTTCGATGAAGAGTCCGTATGGCAGCAAGCAAAAAAACCAGCCCTTAGGTTGGTTTTTTTAAATAAGAGGTCGGGCTCGGAATGGCCTTTTGACGCTGATATACGCTGCTCCCTCCTGAAAGTATTTAGCCACAAACTTCTCATCCTCATACCGGGGCCATGCCTGTTTGCATCAAAATGATCGCCGGGACGACGAGTGACATCAGCGCGGTTGGCAGGAACAGGCCTGCCGTCAAGGATTATCAGCATCCGCTCAAGGCCAGCGAACCGATCGCGCTACCCGCCCCAGTTACCTGTTTTTAGCGCAGCATGACCGGTCAAACGCCGGGCATGCCGGCGACCAAACAGGCTAACATCGGCTAATCACCTGTGTTACCCGGTTCAGCGATGACGATCTGCACAGGCCACAATATCCGACTTTGTCATAACAGTTTTTTCCACGCCAAAACGCGTGATGTTCAGCATCGCGTTGCCAATGTCGATAATAGATAAAAATCGCTTTCCGGTAGTGGCGCTGATAAGGCGCATGACGGGGGCAACCACGGTATATAAAAGCCGGTAAGCCGGGGTTCGGGACTGCACTTCTGGCGTAGGCAAAATAAACGCTGGTCGGAAAATCGCAGCATGGCCGGGAAACAGCATCAGCAGTTTGTTTTCTACTTCGCCACGCACACGCGCCCACATCTGCGAACTCTTTCCGCTACTGTCTGCGCCTGCGCCGGAGACATAAACAAACTTCATCTGCGGGCTGCGGGCTTTGAGCTGCCCGGCAACCCGCAGCGTCATGTCGTAAGTGACGCGTCGATACACTTCCTCACTGACTCCGGATGAACTCATCCCGGCGCAGAAGAAACACGCATCAACATCGTCGAACAGCGGGTCCGCCGCGTCAAAGTCCAGCAGGTCGCCGTTCACCACATAACGAATTCGGGGGTCATGCTCGCCTTCAGGCTGTTTTCTGACGAGCAGAATAATATCGCTCACGTCTTTTGCCGCCAGGCTTGCCAGCAGCACACCCTGCCCAACCATGCCGCCGGAACCTACAATCACAATTTTCATGCGCTATCTCTTGCCGAAGCTCTGTTTGCCGGCCTCCTGTCAGGAGGCCCGTCTGGTATCAATTTAGTAGATCTTCCGTCAGATCCCACAGGCGCGACGCGTTGGCTTTATCCAGCGCCCAACCCGCAACCACTGAAAACTCGGTCATGCGGTCTCCGCTGGTACGCGTAATCAGCTCTGCCTCGTTACAATCGGCGAAATAGCGCCCGCCAACGCCCTCCAGTTCAGGTAGCGTTGCGACCACAATTGACGTGGCGGCTCCCTGCTGGGCGCTTTTCCACAAGTGCTCCGGTACCGGTAACTCTCCCGAGTACCGCTGCAGGTTTGATTTAATCGCGCCGGGCATTACCGCGTTAACGAAAATGCCCTCTTCCTTCCAGCGACGGGAAGCTTCCACGGCGAACAGCACCATCGCCGTTTTCGACTGACCATAAGCCGTCCACGGATCGTAAGGACGAATATGGTAGTGAATATCGTCGAACACCACTGGACTAAAGTGATGGCCGCTGGAGCTCACGACGACGACCCTTGCGCCGCCCGCTTTTTTCAGCGCCCCATATAGCCCTTTGGTTAAAGCAAAATGGCCAAGGTAGTTGGTAGCAAATTGCGCTTCCCAACCTTCCCGGGTTCGGGTTTCCGGCATGGCCATTACGCCCGCGTTATTAATTAGAATATGCAGAGCACCGGACCACGAAGAAGTAAATTCGGCAATAGAATTTCTGTCAGTGAGATCCAAATAAGCAACATGGATATTTTTATTGCCGGTGCTGCGAATAATATCTTCAGCGGCCTGCTTGCCTGCCTCTATATTCCTTACCGCCAGCGTAACCTCAGCACCTGCGCCAGCCAGCGCCCTTGCTGTTTCCAGACCGATGCCTGATGCCGCACCGGTCACCACGGCACGCTTATCGCTGAGATCCTGACCTTTAATAACTTCATTGGCAGTACTATTAAAATTAAACTGTGTTTGAATCTTCATATTTAATGACTCTGAAATTTTAAAAAAAAGTGCAGTAAAGAGCAGGTAGTAAATAAACTACCGACTCTTTAAGTTATATTCAGGGAACGAGCGGACTATTTACGTTTAAACCGTAATAGCGCGCCACATCATAGTAAAACCAAGCTGCAGCAATTTATCTTTCTCTTCCGGATGCCGAACAATTTGCTCGCTGGTGGCATCAGCGATATTTTGAATAATGGCATAGATAAACGTTTTGCAATCGGTGGCGAAGAGTGACTGCTTGATTGCCTCATCAAACATCTTATCCACCTGATTCAGCGCCTCCGGCGTCCTGGCGAGCGTCTCCGGCGTAAGTAGATCTGACACCGTCAGCAGCCTGAGCACCTGCTTTCCATCCGGATTTTTCAGCGACCATTCCGTGTAGGCTCGCCAGATATGCATTATCTGCGTGTGAAAATCGGCGTCTTTCGGGTAGCCGGTCACCAGCAGGTCAGACATATCCTGCTTCAGCATTAAATAGACTTCGTTCAGCAGCTGCTCTTTGGTGGGGAAGTAGGTAAACAACGTGCCTACCGCTACTTCCGCGCGTTTAGCAATGCTGGCCGTTGTAGCCGACAAACCGCTCTGCGCAACAATCGCCACCGCGGCCTCCAGAAGTGCCGCCTGTTTTTGCGGACTTAGGGGTCTTGCCATTCCAGCGTCTCCGGGGTTAGTACCATCTCCGCCTAGTGTAATGGATTTAGCCGATGGATTTTCGGCTTTGCTCCCGCGCAGACAAACAACGGGGAAAAATATTACTCGGGAATAAACCCGGTTTTACCTTCGATGACCACGGAGACGGACACCGCTTTTTGCTCCTCCAGCGACTGCAGGCTCTTCTCATAGCTGCCTTTAAGGATTTGGAAAGCATCGGCACCCAGCACGGTTCTCAGCGGTGGCTCTGCCTGCTGACTCAAGGTATAGATGGCATCAGCCATTTTTTGCGGGTCACCTGCGTTACTCTCTTCGCCGTGTTCGGCAATCCAGCGACGCAGTTGGCCCACGGTACCGTTTTTGTAGGCGTCGGATTCTTCAGTCCAGCGCACATTCGCCTGGAAGTTCGTTTTAATGGAGCCGGGCTCAATGATTTGCACCTTGATATTGAACTCCGTCACTTCCTGCGCCGTGCTTTCAGCAAACCCTTCAAGTCCATATTTCGCGGCATGATAGAACGCACCACCTGGGAAAGCGACGCGGCCGCCCATGCTGGTGATATAGATCAGCCGTCCTTGCTTTTTAGCGCGCAATGCTGGCAGGAATGCGCGGGTAATATGTACCGGGGAGAGCAGGTTCAGGGCAAACTGGTGCTCAATTTCCTGTTCGGTGAACTCTTCCATCGCCCCGATTATCGCCCCGCCGGCGTTGTTAACGATGACATCGCTATCGGCGTGCTTTTTCGCGATAGCAGGCAGGCTGGCATAGTCGGTCACATCCAGTTTCTCGGTGATAAGCTGTCCGGCAAACTGCTGCTGCAGTTCGGCCAGCGCGGCGGGGTTACGCACCGCGGCCACGACGGTATTCCCCGCCTCCAGCACACGACGGGTCAGCGCCAGACCCAGGCCACCGGATGCTCCGGTAATAAACCACTTTTCAGTTTTAGACGTCATCTTTGTATCCTCGGTTGATAAGCTCGGCGCATGGCCTGGCGGTGAGTTGCTGCGTTTGTCATGGCCATTAATTAAATGACTGACTGCTCACTCAATTATATGACTGGCGATTTAATTTGCAATACGCAGAGATAAAATTTATTAAAGTGTGAAGAGGGGATGAGAAGAAAAATTATATTTATCAAATAAATGAATCAATATAAAACCCAGGGTGAGCGTTTTCGCTGGGCCCGGAAAGCGCTAGCGCAATCGCCAGTGGCGGGAGTCATTAGGGCGAACGAGCAAAAATATGTTGCCACTGTCGGCCAGTTTATGAGCTTTTTTATCCGATTTAGCTGCACGGATTTTAGCGCCATCGAGCGCCAGGGGTGGGGGGGCTCCTGAGAGTAAAAGGGGGATAAATTTTATCGAATCAGACGATACCCGCAGTTGTACCCTCGTAAGGGATTTGCTGTGGGGTGAAGTTGATTGAGTTGGGTGGAGTTAAGATATTGTAGAAGTGTTGATTTCTGCGGTCTTAGAATGCAAAAACGGACCTCCGTAGAGGTCCGTTAATATGAATTTTGGTGCCCGGACTCGGAATCGAACCAAGGACACGGGGATTTTCAATCCCCTGCTCTACCGACTGAGCTATCCGGGCAACGGGGCGCATTAAACCGTAATCCATCCTGTGCGTCAACCAAATTTCTTGATTTCCCTGCTGATTGCTTAACTTTGCGGCAGTTTTGCCGCGAAAGGGACCTTTTGCGGGTTCATCACATCATCCCGTTGTCACCTTCGCGGATTTTCCAGCCGCTGACGGCAGAGATAACGCGGCGCAACCCGGATACGGAGTAGCCGCCAATGAGGTCTTCGTCTTCTCGCGGCGAGCCGATCATAATTTCCGCATCGACGCCGTGGCGGTAGGCGCCATGATGGCTGATAACGGTGCCAATGAAGCATTTTCCACCGAGCCAGACGGGGATATAGGCCACCGTTTCATAGACGTAGTAAGAGGCGACGCCGCTGTAGTAATTATCCGCTTCCTCTGATGAGGTACCGGGCGGGATAGGGCAGATGGGGCCATCTTCCGCGTGATCTTTTTTATCTTTCAGCAGGTTGCTTTGCATCAGGTCCAGCGATTTGAGTAAATCGTCGCGCTCCTGTGCCGTGAGCGCCGGCGTCAGCGGCTGGCCTTTTTCCGGTGAACTTAGCGTCTCCAGCCTGTAGCGATAGCGGATCGTCACGGCAGGGCTTCTGTCCGTCGGGCTGAAGGGGCGCAGCAGATACAGGTTGTCTTCGCCGAACTGGCCGTTGTACCACAGCGCATACACCTGGCCGTTGATTCTGACCCACTGGTTCCACTGATTGGCGCCGCGGCCGTTGAGGGAAAACAGCGCCCCGGGTACGCCAGCGTCAAAATCATCGTCGTCATCGGTATCGCTATTATCGACGGTATCAAACGTATTATCCCCCCGCCTCAGCACGCCGGTGTAGCTGAAGAGCCCGGTCCCGCCGATATAGCTGTCGATGATTAAATCGCGCTTACCGTCGTTATCAAGATCGACCAGCGTGAAGCTGACCTTGCCGTTTTCTGAGTCAGCGCTGATATCGGAGTGCAGAAAAGCCTGCCACTCATCGTCGCTGATATCGACCGCGGGTTTGTTGGTCGATACCAGAGAGTCGTCCGCGTAGGTCAGCGTAAAGTTCGTGACGTGCCCGGTGAGCGGGAACTGCGCGGCAACCTTTTTCAACGCCAGTTCCGGGTCGCTCTTTTGCTCTTTCAGCACGGCGTTATACAGCGCCTTGAGCGCCAGATTATCGGCGTCCTTCTGCTGTTTTGGCCGTACCTGACTGACGAACGTGGGCAGCATCCAGGTGCCGCCAGGGGTGATTTCACGACACATACCGGTCGTGTATTTCAGACTCTGCACGAAGGTTCTGCCGTCCCAGACCCGCTCCTCGCCGTTGACGCAGTCGGCGATGCCGCGCCCTTTCATGAAAAAGGTGATTACGCCATCGGCATAGCTCGATGCATCGGTGGTGATCAGCTGTGGTTTGGCGAGAGGGGTATTCTCCACCACCCACATGGCGTAGCCGTCGTTATAGGCGGCACGCCAGCACAGGGCCTCGATTAGCGAATGGGTTTTATCGAGGGGGGTTGCGGTGATCTGCCGCTCCTGCGACGGAATATCTTTATTTTGCCAGTCATCACAGCGGCTGTTCAGCAACGGGGTCAGCGCTGGCAGCAGCTTCTGCCGCTGCTTTGCCGTCAGCGGTTCGCTCTGGGCGTTGCGGATCGTCGGGGCGGCGATAATTTCCGGAGCCGGAACGGCGCTGAGCGTGTTGTCATCGTCGGCATCGCCTTTTCGCACCAGCGCATCTGCGCTGCCCAGGCGCTGCTGAAACTCATCAATCTTCAGAAACACCGCACTGCTGCCCGCGCTGGAGAGCGGTTTACGCTGGCCGTTAAGGGCAATCTCGATGTGATTGTCATGCTCCAGCGCCTGAATCAGGGCGGCGGTCTGGCTGCTATCGAAGCGAAAATGGCTGTCGTCTTTGGCCTCAAGCGTACCGCGATCCTGATTGTCGATCAGCAGGTTAACCGTGGCGTCCTGGGGAATATCATGATCGGTCTGGGCGAAGGTCACCTGAGCGCTTACGCGCTGTCCGGCGCCCGCATTACGGGTCAACAGGACGCTGATTTCCCCCATGTTGACACCATAACCTGCGGCCCGACAGGTGCCGGTGTTATCGCAGGCGACTTCCCAGTCTTTATGCGCGAAAGAAAAACCCTGAACAGGCGCGGCCAGGAGCGATGCAGGGCATAGCCCCATGATGGCAGCCCATAGGAGAGGACGCATATAAATCCCTGTAGACATATCGATGTAGGGGGAATTATACCCTTCGCACTCCAAGTTGCATCTCTGTTGACAACCCGTACGGCACTCAATTACCTACGGCCGGTCAGAGGGCGGGGACGCGGTTGCCCTCACGCGTCCTCTTGCGGGGGAGAGATATGCGGATTCGCATCGGGAAAGGCACAATCAGGTTAATGCGCCACCCGCACGACATTGGGCAAAACGCAGAATATCTTCCGCCAGACGCTGGGCGGTATCGACATCCGCCTGGCTGCGTTTTATCAGCAGACGGCTCAGGCAGCCTTCGACAATCAGCTCCATCTGTTTGGCCACCATCGCCGGGTCGTCCACTTCCAGCTGGGTCAGCAGTTCGTGGGTATTGGCCAGAGACGCCTGCTTTTGTTGTTCCGCCAGCTGATGGATAGGGTGCTGGGCGTCCGGATAAAAGGTGCAGGCGGCGATAAACAGGCAGCCGGGATAGCGATGGTTGCTCACGCATTGGGTTAATGCGCCGTAGCGCGCCAACAGCTTTTGCTCCGGCGTGAGCGTGTCATCGAGCAGCAGCTGACGGCGCCAGGCATCAACCTGATGACTGAGGTAACGCAGCGCATCGTACAGCAGCGCTTCACGATCGGGCCAGAAACGTTTGAGGTCAGCGAGCGGGTAAGAGACGCGTTCGGCGACCATTTCCAGCGTGGTGTTGGCAATACCTTCAATTTCGAGAATTTGTATGGCTTCACCCAGGACATCTTCACGTTGCACGGTCTTCTCCTCCATTTTTCCTCCTAAAGTGTCGTTCACGGTTGCCAATCGTGCAAATGGGCGCTGAATGTCGCCGCATCCATAAAGCCGGTGACGCGCTGCGCGGGCTGCTCTTCGCCCTGCGCATTAAAGAACAGAATGGTCGGCAAGCCGAGCACCTTCAGGTGTTTCAGCAGTGCCACATCCTCGGCGCTGTTCTTGGTCACGTCTATCTGCAACAGAACGGTCCCTTTCAGGGCCTGTTGTACTTCGGTCGAGCTAAAGGTGTATTTTTCAAACTCTTTGCAGGCGACGCACCAGTCGGCGTACAGGTCGAGCATAACCGGTTTACCCTTTGCCTGCGCCAGCGCCTGGTCGAGCTCTGCGATGTTAGCGACCCGCGTAAAGGCCAGATGTGACTGCTGCCGGGCTACCGGCTCGCCAAAAGCCCAGTCCTGCAGCGGACGCGCGCTGACCAGCGCCGCACCGAGCAGAATGATTTGCACGAGGCGCAGCCAGGGGCGGGATGCGCCGAGCGCGGTAATAAAAGCCCAGCTAAAGAAGGCCACGCCCAGCAGCGACCACAGTCGCAGGCCCCAGGGCTCGCCGACGATACGCTCCAGCAAAAAAACCGGTAGCGCCAGGATCACAAACCCGAACGCGGTCTTCACATGGCTCATCCACGGGCCGCTCTTCGGCAGCAGACGGTTGCCAAATACGGTGACGAGGATCAGCGGCAGCCCCATGCCCAGCGCATACAAATACAGCGTGCCGCCGCCGAGCCACAGGTTGCCGCTCTGGGCAATATACAGCAGGATGGCGCTCAGCGGCGCGGTGGTGCAGGGCGAACAGATCAGCCCGGCAATGGCTCCCATCGCAAAGACGCCGCCGGGTGAACCACCCTGGCGTTTGTTGCTCATCAGCGTCAGGCGGGTTTGCAGCGATGAGGGCAGCTGCAGCGTGAACAGACCAAACATCGACAGCGCCAGCAGGATAAAGACCGCAGACAGGGCAATCAGTACGTACGGATGCTGCAACGCCGCCTGAAACTGCAAACCGGCGGCGGCGACCACCAGCCCCAGCGCGGTATAGGTCAGCGCCATCCCCTGCACGTAGATAAACGCCAGCAGCAGCGCTCGTCCGGTAGAGAGCCGCTGTTTGCCGCCGAGGACAATACCCGAGATCAGCGGATACATCGGCAGCACGCACGGCGTGAAGGCGATACCGATACCTATCAGCAGCGCCCATAGCGCGGAGAAGGGCAGGCTGGCTGGCGCATTATCGCCGGCGTCGCTCTTCTCTTGTCGGACAGGCTGCTCGGGTTGCGAGGCCAGCTCAGGACGCTTTTCCACCGGCAGCGGCGGATTAAATTTGGGTTGTCCGGACGCGGGGAGCGCCGGATGGGCGGGGACCGACTCGCTGCCGGAGGCGGCCAGTACCGTGCGAAGCGGCACCACTTTCGTCTCCGGCGGATAGCAAAAGCCCGCGTCGGCGCAGCCCTGATATGTCACGGTGAGCGTTGCCCCTTTTTCCGCCTGGCTCAGCGTCACCGGGATGGTCAGCCGCTGGCGGTAAATCTCACTTTTGCCGTAAAACTCATCTTCATGCCAGGTGCCGGGCGGCAGCGTCGGCGCGGCGAGGGTGGCATTCGCCGGCGTCAGTTTGATCTGCTGGCGGTAGAGATAGTAACCCTCTTTGATTTGCCAGGTCAGGTTGAGGTCCCGCTGACTCTGCTGGAAATCAAAGGCAAAAGCCTGGTCTGCGGGAACAAAGTCAGAACGCCCGGGGGCGTCAAATAAGCCGGCGAAAGCGGATGTGCTGCAGAGCAACAGAATCAGCGTAATGATGCGTTGAGCCATGAGAGGTAATCAGTGTCTCCGTGAGTGACGGGTAAAACCAGTAATTCGGGGGTTTGATACGGGTGATGGGACTTCAGGCAATCCAGTAACGCCTGCTGGTGAGCCCGGTCGGTTTTCAGCAGCATTTGCACTTCATACTCCTGCTCCAGCTTGCCTTCCCAGTAGTAGAGCGATGTCGCTCCAGGCAGGAGCGTGGCACAGGCGGCGAGCTTTTCGGCCAGCACTTTGGCCGCCAGATCCTGGGCAGTGGCTTCATCCGGCGCGGTACAGAGAACAACAACAGCATCAGGCGTAGTCATCGTGAACCTCGTATCAGCGAAAAGAGGCACTATAGCACGCACGATGAGGGGAATAATGAAACGGGCCAGAAACTGGCCCGAATTTAAGCAGATTTACAGCATGATGCCGCCAATGATGAACCCCAGAATGACGCACAGGGTGATGGCAATCACCCCTGGGATCAAGAACGCATGGTTAAAGACATACTTGCCGATACGCGTTGACCCGGTGTCGTCCATTTCGACCGCCGCCAGCAGCGTAGGATAGGTCGGCAGCACGAACAGCGCGGAGACGGCAGCAAACGAGGCGATGGCGGTCAGCGGGGTGACGCCAAGCAGCAGCGCAGCCGGCATCAGCGCTTTGGTGGTCGCGGCCTGGGAGTAGAGCAGGGTCGCGGCGAAGAACAGCACCACCGCCAGCAGCCACGGATAGTTGTGCAGCAGGTCGCCGGCTACGGTCTGGATGTCGGTGATATGCGCTTTGACGAAGGTATCGCCCAGCCAGGCGACGCCCAGGACACAGACGCAGGCGCTCATCCCGGATTTAAAGGTGCTGGCGTTGAGCACTTCGCTGGTGTCGATTTTGCAGGTGACGCTAATCAGCGTGGCGATGGTCAGCATGAACACTACGATCGCTTCGTTACGCGGCAGCACCGGGTTCTGAATCAGCCCGACGGTATCGCTGATGGCGGTGGCGTAGAACATGACCGCCACGATGCCGATCAGAAACAGCAGCACCGAACGTTTTGCATGCGGCTTCAGCTCGAAAACCTGGCTCCCGCGCAGCTTCACTTCACCTTTTGCCAGACGCTCCTGATAAATCGGGTCGTCTTTCAGTTCGCAGCCGAGGAAGTTACAGACAACCGCCGTGATCATTACCGCAATCAGCGTCACCGGAATACAGATGGCCAGCAGCGTCAGATAGCTCACGCCCAGAGGTTCGAGGATCCCGGCAAAAAAGACCACCGCAGCGGAAATCGGCGAGGCGGTAATGGCAATCTGCGAGGCGACGACGGCGATAGACAGCGGGCGGGACGGGCGAATGCCCTGCTCCTTCGCAACCTCGGTAATCACCGGCAGGGTAGAGAACGCGGTATGACCCGTTCCCGCCAGGACGGTCATAAACCAGGTGACCAGCGGAGCAAGGAAGGTAATGTATTTCGGATGGCGTCTGAGCATACGCTCGGCAAGACTGACCAGATAATCCATGCCTCCGGCCACCTGCATGGCGGCAATAGCGGCGATAACCGCCATGATGATTTCAATGACGTCGAAGGGGATCGCGCCAGGTTTGATTTGAAAGAGGAGCGTCAGGACGAGGACGCCCAGACCACCGGCAAAGCCGATGCCGATACCGCCGAGCCTGGCCCCCAGGTAAATCGCCAGCAGGACAATCACGAGTTCTGCACCAAACATATACGCCTTCCTTGTTTTTTAACAAGTTGATATTGAATTGTTGTGATTTAGTAAACCTAAAAAAGCAAAAAAGGCATGTCATTGCTGACATGCCTTTGGCTAGTTTAACCTGAAAGCTTACTGTTCGCTTTCATCGGTATAACGCTTCGCTTTATAGGCCGGATGCATCAGGTTTTGTGGAGAGAAAATATCGTCCAGCTCCGCTTCGGTCAGTAATCCACGCTCCAGGACAACCTCCCTTACGCTCTTGCCGGTTTCGGCGCAAATCTTGCCGACAATATCGCCATTGTGGTGGCCGATAAACGGGTTGAGGTAGGTGACGATACCGATGGAGTTATACACATAGCCTTCGCACACCGCTTTATTGGCGGTGATGCCGTTAATGCATTTTTCCAGCAGGTTGTAGCAGGCGTTAGTCAGGATGTGGATAGATTCAAACATCGCCTGGCCAATAACCGGCTCCATCACGTTCAGCTGCAGCTGACCGGCTTCCGAGGCCATGGTCACCGTGGTGTCGTTGCCAATCACCTTGAAGCAGACCTGGTTGACCACTTCCGGGACGACCGGGTTAACTTTCGCCGGCATGATCGAGGAACCCGCCTGCAGCTCCGGCAGGTTGATTTCGTTCAGACCCGCGCGCGGGCCGGAAGAGAGCAGGCGCAGGTCGTTACAGATTTTGGACAGTTTCACCGCCAGACGCTTCAGCGAGCTGTGTACCATCACGTAGGCACCGCAGTCGGAGGTGGCTTCAATCAGATCTTCCGCCGGAATCACCGGCAGGCCGCTGACTTCCGCCAGTTTTTGTACCGCCAGCTGCTGGTAGCCATCCGGCGTATTCAGGCGCGTACCGATGGCGGTGGCGCCGAGGTTAACTTCGAGCAGCAGCTCTCCGGTGCGCAGAATGCTTTTGATTTCTTCATTCAGCAGAACATTAAACGCGTGGAACTCCTGGCCGAGCGTCATCGGCACGGCGTCCTGCAGCTGGGTACGACCCATTTTCAGGACATCCTGGAATTCGACGGCTTTATTCTGGAAACCGTCACCCAACTGGTTGATGGCGTCGGTTAATTTCAGCAGGGACGCATAAACCGCGATACGGAAACCGGTCGGGTAGGCATCGTTGGTGGACTGGCATTTGTTAACGTGGTCGTTCGGGTTCAGATACTGGTATTCACCTTTCTGATGGCCCATCAGCTCAAGGCCAATATTGGCCAGCACTTCATTGGTGTTCATGTTGACGGACGTCCCTGCGCCGCCCTGGAACACATCAACCGGGAACTGGTCCATGCATTTACCGTTATTCAGAACTTCATCGCATGCGGCAATAATGGTATTCGCGACGCTTTTAGGAATGGTTTGCAGTTCCTTGTTGGCCATCGCGGCGGCCTTTTTGACCATCACCATGCCGCGCACGAACTCGGGGATATCGCTGATTTTGCTATTGCTGATGTAGAAGTTTTCAATCGCTCTCAGAGTATGAACACCATAGTAGGCGTCAGCTGGAACTTCCCTGGTACCCAACAGGTCTTCTTCGATACGAATGTTGTTTAACATGTGAACCTTCTTTTTCAAGCTGCCAATGAATTCACCAAATACGCAGAATTTATGGGATTTTGCGCATTTTCTTGCCGAAGATTATTTCCTTAATCGGCCCGGTGCCCACGATCATATGCTGATGATAGCGAATGTCAGCAACCTTGATCACTTATTATGTCGAGAAGGGTATAAGAATTATTAATCTGTGAAATGAGTCACCGCTTTGCCGTTCCTGGAAAAAATAAGCGCTTCTGCCGATTGAAATGTGCTGTTTGAGCCCAATATTGATGTGATGCGAAAAGCACACCGATGACTGCGGGGGCCGATAGTGAACCCCGCTAATGAAGGAGACGCCAGTGCGTTGGATTCCGTTTATTGCCATTTTTTTATACGTTTACATTGAGATATCGATCTTTATCCAGGTGGCTCACGTGCTTGGCGTTCTGTTGACGCTGATTCTGGTGATCTTTAGCTCGGTGGTCGGTATGTCGCTGGTGCGCAACCAGGGCTTTAAAAACTTTATGCTGATGCAGCAGAAAATGGCGGCTGGTGAAAGCCCGGCGGCAGAAATGATTAAAAGCGTCTCGCTGATTATCGCCGGTCTGCTGCTCTTGCTGCCGGGGTTCTTTACCGATTTCCTCGGCCTGCTGCTTCTGCTGCCGCCGGTACAGAAACACCTGACCCTGAAGCTGATGCCGCACTTACGCTTTAGCCGGATGCCCGGCGGTGGTTTTAGCGCGGGAACCGGAGGCGGTGAGACCTTTGACGGGGAGTTCCAGCGCAAAGATGAAGAGCGCGACCGTCTGGATCATAAAGACGACCGCTAACCCCTCAGGCCCGGCAAGGCCGGGTTGATACGGTGATATAGCTGATGAGCCGGATATGCGTTGCGCTATCCGGCTTTTTTATGGGCTGTTTCATTCTCAATGATGGTGGGGAAGCGCCGCCGGACGGCGCTTTGGTAGCCACAGCCACAGCGCCGCCATCACCAGCAGAGCGTACAGGCTTTTCCAGCCGACCATCGCCAGTAACAACAGGCAGAGCAGGCTCCCGATGAACGCCAGAACCCGATAGCGCCCCCGCAGTAACCGGCAGCCCGCCAGCATGCACAGCAGATAAATCATAATAAAGATGCCGTTGGCATAGACGATCAGCGCATCGAGGTTGATATCCAGCCAGTAGATGGCGAGCGTGCTGATGACACAGCAGCCCAGCACCACGTTGAGCGCATTACGTGGGATTTGCTGCGGCGAGAGGCGGGCGAGATAGCTTTCTGGCTTGTACTGCGCCTGCGACCAGACCAGACGGGCAAAACTCTGGATATAGATATTGAGGCTGGCGAAGCAGGCGAGATAGCCAATGACGCAGGCGATCCACAGTGCCTGCACGCCAAACAGGCGCACCACGATATTGGGCAGCGATGCGGCGGCGGCCATATCGCTGCCGAAGGCGTGAAAATGCAGGACCAGTACGGTACAGGCCCAGTAAACGGAGCCCGCCAGCAGCAGGCCGATCATGAGTGCACGGGGGAAATCGCGCTCCGGGCGTTTAAATTCCGATGCCAGATGGGCGAAGGCTTCAAGGCCGACGAAACACCAGAACATCACCGACAGGGCGGCAAAAAGGCGGGAGCGATCGATATCCGCCGGCGCCGGAAAGGGGATTTGCGCCGGGCTAATCCCGCCGCGCCACCAGATAGCGACGATCAGCGCGACGATCAGAACCGCTACCAGCGTTTGTAGATTCGCGCTGGAGCTTGCGCCCCGCGACCCGACCCACCAGATGATAGCCAGCGTACCCAGCTCCGCGAGCAGCAGCTGGCTGTCGTGCCAGCCAAACAGCGCCTGGCCGAAGCCGGTGGCGATATGCAGCGCCGCCGGTAGCCCAACCGGAATGACCGACAGGAACAGCCAGCCGGTGACGCGTTCCATATGGGAACCAAATGCCATATTGACGAAGTGTGCCACGCCGCCCGCGCTGGGGAAGTGACGGCCAAGGACGGCAAAGACGATAGCGATCGGGAAGACCAGTAAAATGAGCGCGGGCCAGGCCCACAGGCTGTTATCTCCAGCCACCAGTGCGGCAAGAGCGGGAACGGCAAAGACGCCGGTGCCGAGTAGCGACGTAGAAAGCAGCCCCACTCCCTGAGCCAGACCTAACTCCTGTTTTAAACCACTCATGATGCCATCCTGCCCTGACAAAAGATCGATGGTATCACAATCGTTTTTGCTTATGACGATGGCAAACCGGCATCTGTTTCTGTGCGTCAGCGCACGAGGAAAAATTTTTTTTTAACTTTCCCCCTTGAAGCGCGAAAACCCACCCCCATCTCTCAGGCACTAGCCGGAAAACCGTATACGGGCCGGTGTCACCCATAACTGATAATGACTTTCTCAAAGGAGAGCTATCAATGAGTATTCGTCCGTTACATGATCGTGTGATCGTCAAACGTAAAGAAGTTGAAACCAAATCTGCAGGCGGCATCGTTCTGACCGGTTCTGCGGCAGCCAAATCAACTCGTGGCGAAATCATCGCTGTCGGTAAGGGCCGCATCCTGGAAAACGGAACTGTGCAGCCGCTGGACGTTAAAGTTGGCGACATCGTTATTTTCAACGACGGCTACGGTGTGAAATCTGAAAAAATCGACAATGAAGAAGTGCTGATCATGTCTGAAAGCGACATTCTGGCAATTGTTGAAGCGTAATTCGCGCGCGAAACTGAACGAATTTGAGGAATAGAAAAAATGGCAGCTAAAGACGTAAAATTCGGTAACGACGCTCGTGTAAAAATGCTGCGCGGCGTGAACGTACTGGCAGATGCAGTGAAAGTGACCCTGGGCCCGAAAGGCCGTAACGTGGTTCTGGATAAATCTTTCGGTGCACCGACCATCACCAAAGATGGTGTTTCCGTAGCGCGTGAAATCGAGCTGGAAGACAAGTTCGAAAACATGGGTGCGCAGATGGTGAAAGAAGTTGCCTCTAAAGCGAACGACGCTGCAGGTGACGGTACCACCACCGCAACCGTACTGGCTCAGGCTATCATCGCAGAAGGCCTGAAAGCCGTTGCTGCTGGCATGAACCCGATGGATCTGAAACGCGGTATCGACAAAGCTGTCGTGGCTGCCGTTGAAGAACTGAAAACGCTCTCCGTACCGTGCTCCGACTCTAAAGCTATCGCTCAGGTTGGTACCATCTCCGCTAACTCCGATGAAACCGTAGGTAAACTGATCGCGGAAGCGATGGATAAAGTCGGTAAAGAAGGCGTTATCACCGTTGAAGACGGTACCGGTCTGGAAGACGAACTGGACGTTGTTGAAGGTATGCAGTTCGACCGTGGCTACCTCTCCCCGTACTTCATCAACAAGCCGGAAACTGGCGCTGTTGAACTGGAAAGCCCGTTCATCCTGCTGGCTGACAAAAAAGTCTCCAACATCCGCGAAATGCTGCCGGTTCTGGAAGCCGTGGCGAAAGCAGGCAAACCGCTGGTTATCATCGCTGAAGACGTTGAAGGCGAAGCGCTGGCCACTCTGGTGGTCAACACCATGCGCGGTATCGTGAAAGTCGCTGCTGTTAAAGCACCGGGCTTCGGCGACCGTCGTAAAGCTATGCTGCAGGACATCGCTACCCTGACTGGCGGTACCGTCATCTCTGAAGAGATTGGTATGGAGCTGGAAAAAGCGACGCTGGAAGACCTGGGTCAGGCGAAACGCGTTGTGATCAACAAAGACACCACCACCATCATCGATGGCGTGGGTGAAGAAGGCGCAATTCAGGGCCGCGTTGCTCAGATCCGTAAGCAGATCGAAGAAGCGACCTCTGACTACGACCGTGAAAAACTGCAGGAGCGCGTAGCGAAACTGGCTGGCGGCGTTGCGGTAATCAAAGTCGGTGCAGCGACCGAAGTTGAAATGAAAGAGAAAAAAGCGCGCGTTGACGATGCTCTGCACGCAACCCGTGCTGCGGTAGAAGAAGGTGTTGTTGCCGGTGGTGGCGTTGCGCTGGTGCGCGTTGCCGCTAAACTGGCTGGCCTGACCGCTCAGAACGAAGATCAGAACGTCGGTATCAAAGTTGCGCTGCGCGCAATGGAAGCTCCGCTGCGTCAGATCGTGTCCAACGCCGGCGAAGAGCCGTCTGTTGTTGCTAACAACGTGAAAGCGGGTGAAGGCAACTACGGTTATAACGCGGCAACTGAAGAATACGGCAACATGATCGACTTCGGTATCCTGGACCCGACTAAAGTGACGCGTTCTGCTCTGCAGTACGCTGCATCCGTTGCTGGTCTGATGATCACCACCGAGTGCATGGTGACCGACCTGCCGAAAAGCGACGCAGCCGATTTAGGCGCTGCTGGCGGCATGGGTGGCATGGGCGGTATGGGCGGCATGATGTAATCGTGCGCTATACCCCTTAGAAACAAAGAAACCCCCGGGCAGAAATGCTCGGGGGTTTTTCTTTTTCTCATCTTTTTAGTATAAGGTGTACATCCGGGCCAGCGCGTCCAGCTCATTGATCATGGGGAATAACATGCAGGTAAGATATTTAGCAGGGATTGTCGGCGCAGCATTATTGTTAGCGGGTTGCAGTTCCAGCAACGAACTGAGCTCAGGCGGACAGAGCGTACGCTTTGTTGAAGATAAGCCGGGTGCGGATTGCCAGCTGTTGGGGACCGCGACGGGCAAGCAGAGCAACTGGCTGTCCGGGCAGAACGGTGATGAAGGCGGCTCCATGCGTGGCGCAGCTAACGCGCTGCGCAACCAGGCTGCGGCGATGGGCGGCAACGTGATTTATGGCGTGAGCAGCCCGACGCAGAATCTGCTGTCGAGCTTTGTGCCAACCGATAGCGAAATGAACGGCCAGGTCTATAAGTGCCCGAACTGATTTGATTCCGGGCCTCTGCCGTCGATGGTCAGAGGGCCCGGGCGATCTCCACGCGTTCAGTCAGTCTGTGAATCGGCGGTCTGCCAGCTTTTCCCCGGCAGACCTTTTCACGAATGTTGTTTTAAGCCCAAATCCAGCGGTGTCTTACTTGGCTCACCGCCGATTTCCCGCGCCAGTCTTGGCACCATATACCCTGAAACCAGCGTCAGCAGCTCACGCATGATGGCGCGGGCCTCTTCATCTTCGACCATAAAATGGGCCGCGCCCTGGACTTTATCCAGCACGTGCAGGTAATAAGGCATGACGCCGGCATCGAACAGGGCATTGCTCAGAGCGGCCAGCGTGTGCGCATTGTCGTTGACGCCGCGCAGCAGAACGCTTTGATTCAACAGCGTGACACCGGCTTGACGCAAGCGCGCCATCGCAGCGCGGAAATCGGCATCAATCTCATTGGCGTGGTTGATATGGTTGACCAGCAGCACCTGCAGCGATGAGCTGGCAAAGCGTGCGGCCAGCGCATCGGTAATCCGCGCCGGGATGACGACGGGCAGGCGGCTGTGAATGCGCAGACGCTTAATGTGCGGGATCGCTTCCAGCTGAGTGAGCAGCCAGTCCAGCTCATGATCTTTCGCCATCAGCGGGTCGCCGCCGGAAAAAATAATCTCATCGAGCTGCGGGTGCGCGGCAATGTACTCCAGCGCCGCCTGCCAGTTACGCTTATTGCCTTGATTTTCGGCATAAGGGAAGTGTCTGCGGAAACAATAGCGGCAATTTACCGCGCAGCCGCCCTTGACCAGCAGCAGCGCCCGGTTGCGGTATTTATGCAGCAGACCGGGTACCACGCTGTGCTGTTCCTCCAGCGGATCGGTGGAAAAACCCGGCGCTGAAATAAACTCATCTTGTGAGGTAAGTACCTGACGAAGCAGGGGATCGTTGGGATTTCCCGGCTCCATACGGGCGATAAATGCCCGCGGCACGCGCAGGGCGAAGAGGCGTTTTGCCTCGCGTCCCGCCAGCAGGTTCGCATCAGCGTCTACATTTAAAAGATGCAGCAGTTCATCGGGACTGGTCACAACATCTGCAAGTTGCGTTAACCAATCTTCTCTGGATGGGGTATTTAGGGTTACAATATGCGCCATTTTGTGGCTTAGCTACCAATTAACAAATTTAGAGGGCCTTATGGCGACTTACTATAGCAACGATTTTCGTGCCGGTCTTAAAATCATGATGGACGGCGAACCTTATGCCGTTGAAGCCAGTGAATTCGTAAAACCAGGCAAAGGCCAGGCTTTTGCCCGCGTTAAGCTGCGCCGTCTGCTGACCGGGACTCGCGTAGAGAAAACCTTCAAATCTACCGATTCCGCCGAAGGCGCAGACGTTGTTGATATGAACCTGACTTACCTGTACAACGACGGTGAGTTCTATCACTTCATGAACAACTCCACTTTCGAGCAGCTGGCTGCCGATGCGAAAGCCGTAGGCGATAACGCAAAATGGCTGCTGGATCAGGCTGAGTGCATCGTGACCCTGTGGAACGGTCAGCCTATCTCCGTCACCCCGCCGAACTTCGTTGAGCTGGAAATCGTGGAAACCGATCCAGGCCTGAAAGGTGATACCGCAGGTACCGGCGGTAAACCGGCGACGCTGTCTACTGGCGCAGTGGTTAAAGTACCGCTGTTCGTTCAGATTGGCGAAGTCATCAAAGTGGATACTCGCTCTGGCGAATACGTATCCCGCGTGAAGTAATTCATGCCATAGAGGGTTGGCGCAGCAGCGTGCTGCGCCTGCTATAGCCCTCAAGGGAATAGCCGTTAAGGAAACAGCAGCTCATTAACCGCAGGCAGGGAAGATGAACAACGCGATAAAACTTCTGCTGGTGCTCTCTCTGAGCGCAATATTGCTTACCGGATGCAATACCGCCCGCGGCGTTGGCGAAGACATCCAGGGGCTGGGGCATGCGATTTCGCGTGCGGTCAGCTAAACGCCTTTTGGCCCGATCTTTTGCTTTGATCACCGCTTCGCTGTACCGTTTCGCTTACACCTTCCGCTAATTCACTCCTTTTCTCTTAAAAAACGCTGAGATTCCGCCATCCTGGGTCAGGTTGTCTATGCTTATAGGGCACGATAACTAAAACTGGTAATAAGGATGATATTATGGTGAAAAAAGCAATTGCAGCGTTCTTTACGGTTTTGGCCCTCTCTTCTGTGCTGACCGCATGTAATACAACACGTGGTGTGGGTCAGGATATTTCAGAAGGCGGCAGTGCCATTTCTGGGGCTGCGACAAAAGCTCAGCAATAGACCCTGACGGTACGGTGACTGGCCGTACCGTTCTTTCCATCGTACGTTCTGCTGGTTATAATCTCTGTGCTTTCATCCACACCTTACGGGACGACCTGTAAGCGTATCGCATTCGGGGACGGCCCCATCAAGGGGGTCCTGTGTCCTGGTTCGTTTTATTTATCGCCGGTCTGCTGGAAGTGGTCTGGGCGGTTGGTCTGAAATACACCCACGGTTTTAGTCGCCTGCTGCCAAGCGTGATCACGATTGTGGCTATGGTGCTCAGCATGGCGCTACTGTCATGGGCGATGAAAACGCTGCCCGTCGGTACCGCCTATGCGGTCTGGACGGGAATTGGCGCAGTAGGCGCGGCGATCACCGGGATCGTCCTGCTGGGCGAGTCCGCCAGCGCCATGCGTATTGCCAGCCTGGCGTGTATCGTTGTCGGTATTATCGGGCTGAAAATCAGCGCGCACTGACTAATAGCGCTGGTTAACCCAGATAAGTTTGCTGACGTCGAAGCCCTGTCGGGTGGCGATGTCCAGCATCTGCTGTTTCACTTCCGGTGAGACCTTTGGCGAGCGGGCCAGCAGCCACAGATAATCGCGGTCTGGCCCGCAGACCAGCGCGTAGCGATAATCTTTATCCAGGGCGATCACGTTGTAGCCGCCGTAGAAAGGGCCGAAAAAGGAGACTTTCAGCGCGGCACGGGTCGGCTGGCCGGTGAAGTAGGCCACGCCATCGGTTTTCTGCCACATGCCCCGATCGGGGTTATAGCCTTTGTTCACCACGTCCAGTCCGCCATCATCGCGTAGGCTGTAGGTGGCGGTCACTTTTTCAAGGCCACTTTCAAACTGATGGTCAAAGCGGGCTATTTCATACCAGGTGCCGAGATAGCGCTGGGTATCAAATGGACTGACCACCGTTACGCCTTGTGGCGGCGTTGGCGTGCTACAGGCAACAACCAGAAACGAGGCGGCAACAACCGCAATAATGGGCAGCACACGCATAGCATTTTCCTTGCTGGCTTTTTAGCTAAGTGTAGATTCTATCTGGAGAAAAGCGGGGATATTTTCTGCAAAAGAGAGCCCGATAACAGAATGCTACCGGGCTGCAGGGAGGTTAAATGAATAACACGCCAATCAGCGTCACAACGCTCAGGATCGCGGCCAGGCCGTAGAAGACCCATTTACCATTCGGAACGTGAATTTTCAGGTCGTGCATGGCGTGATGGATACGGTGTAGCCCGCACCACAGCGGCAGGACGATCATCAGGAAGATAAAGGCGCGGCCCACAAAGCTCTGGGCAAAGCCCAGTACGCGCTCGTAGCTGAATGCATCGCCCGGCGCCAGGCCTAACGGCAGCAGAATACCGACCAGCAGCACCATGACCGGCGCGACAATCGCGCCCCACATACCGCCTGCACCAAACAGCCCCCAGAATACCGGTTCATCGGAACGTTTCGGGTTGGGATTGATCATTTCAGCCTCCTTACCAGAACAGGGCAACAAACAGGATCACCACGGTCACCAGCGCGGTCACCACCCAAAGCCCTTTAATCACCGGCTCTGGCCCCATTTTTTCACCCTTAATAATGATATTGGCGGCTTTCGGCGCCAGCTCAAACCAGGTTTTTGTGTGCAGCAGCGCGGCGCCCAGGGTGATCAGGTTCAGGACCACCACCACCGGGTTTTGCAGGAAGCCGACATAGCCAGCCCAGCTTTCTGCGCCATGCTTCAGGGCAAACAGACCGTAAATCAGCACGATACTGAACCATACCGTTGGCACTGCGGTTCCTTCACGCACCATATAGAAGCGATAAAACGGCAGTTTTTTCCACCAGGTGGACGTCATCGGCCGCACGTAGGGTTTGCGTTTAGTCGTCATCATGCACTCCTTAGCGTGGTTTCAGGGTCGCGATAAGAAAGTCTTTCGAGCTTTCTACCTTGCCCTGCTGAATGGCGGCTGCCGGATCGACATGCTTCGGACAGACTTCCGAGCAATAGCCAACGAAGGTACAGGTCCAGACGCCGTTCTGACCGTTAAGCTGCGCCATGCGCTCCTTCTTGCCGTGGTCGCGACTGTCTTCGTTGTAGCGATGGGCGAGGGTGATGGCTGCCGGGCCGATAAACTCCGGGTTAAGACCAAACTGCGGGCAGGCGGCGTAGCACAGGCCGCAGTTGATACAGCCGGAGAACTGATGGTATTTGGCCATCTGCGCCGGGGTTTGCTTGTTTGGCCCCTGATCCGGTGTGCGCGGATTACCAATGATATAGGGCTTAATGGCCTCCAGACTCTCGATAAAGTGGGTCATATCGACCACCAGATCGCGCTCAATCGGGAAGTTGGCCAGCGCCTCAACCTTAATGCCCTTGGTGTATTCGCGCAGGAAGGTTTTACAGGCCAGTTTCGGCACTTTGTTGACCATCATCCCACAGGAACCGCAGATCGCCATGCGGCAGGACCAGCGATAGCTGAGGTCCGGCGCAAGGTTATCTTTGATATAACCCAGCGCGTCGAGCAGCGAGGTTTGTTCATCATAAGGCACTTCATAGAACGCGCTGTGCGGGGCGGTGTCCACTTCCGGGTTGTAGCGCACCACTTCAATTTTGAGGTTTTTCATCTCAGCCATTTGCCGTCTCCTTCTTCTCGGCTGCTTCCGCTTCTGCGCCATATACGCGTTTCGCCGGCGGCAGAGAGGTGATTTTCACCTCGCCGTACTCCAGGCGCGTGGTGCCATCCGCATCGCGGAAAGCCAGCGTATGTTTGAGGAAATTGACATCATCTCGTTCGGTGCAGCCTTCATCCAGACGCTGGTGCGCGCCGCGTGACTCTTTACGTGCAATAGCGGAGTGCGCCATACATTCGGCAACGTTCAGGCCATGGCCCAGTTCGATGGTGTAGAGCAGGTCGGTGTTGAAGACGCTGGAGTTGTCGGTAATGCGCACGCGCTTAAAGCGCTCCTGCAGCTCCGCCAGCTTATCGATGGTTTTCTGCATCAGCTCCGGCGTGCGATAGATACCGCAGCCTTCTTCCATCGACAGCCCCATTTCATCGCGAATTTTCGCCCAGTTCTCGTTACCTTCCTGATTGACGAGATCTTTCAGACGTTTTTCTACATCGGCAGCCTGCGCGTCCAGCGCCGCAACGTTCATTTCACCGGCTTGTGCAGCGCGCGTCATCGCTTGTTCACCGGCGAGGCGGCCAAATACCACCAGTTCTGCCAGCGAGTTGGAGCCGAGGCGGTTGGCGCCATGCAGACCGACGGAAGAACATTCGCCAACCGCGAACAGGCCTTTAATCCGCGTTTCACACTGCTGGTCGGTTTCAATGCCGCCCATGGTGTAGTGTGCGGTCGGACGCACCGGAATCGGCTCTTTCACCGGGTCAACGCCGACATAGGCTTTGGCCAGCTCGCAGATAAACGGCAGGCGTTCGAGCAGCTTTTTCTCACCGAGATGACGCAGGTCGAGATAGACCACGTCGCCACGCGGCGTCGGGATGGTGTTGCCTTTACGCCATTCGTGCCAGAAGGCCTGGGAGACTTTGTCGCGCGGACCGAGCTCCATATATTTGTTTTTAGGCTCACCCAGCGGGGTTTCCGGACCCATGCCGTAATCCTGCAGGTAGCGGTAGCCATTTTTGTTGACCAGAATACCGCCTTCGCCGCGACAGCCTTCGGTCATCAGAATGCCGGAGCCGGGCAGACCGGTTGGGTGATACTGGACAAACTCCATATCGCGCAGCGGTACGCCATGGCTCAGCGCCATGCCCATACCGTCACCGGTGACGATGCCGCCGTTGGTGTTATAGCGATAGACACGTCCCGCGCCGCCGGTCGCCATAACCACCGCATTTGCGCGGATTTGCACCAGCGAACCTTCCATCATATTCATCGCCACCAGGCCACGGGCCTGACCATCGTCGACCAGAATGTCGAGGACGAAATGTTCATCGAAGCGTTGGATTTGGGGGAACTGGAGGGAGGTCTGGAACAGGGTATGCAACATATGGAAGCCGGTCTTATCGGCGGCAAACCACGTGCGTTCGATTTTCATCCCCCCGAAGCGGCGCACGTTGACGCTACCGTCCGGACGGCGGCTCCACGGACATCCCCACTGCTCAAGCTGGGTCATCTCCTCCGGGCAATGGTGGACAAAGTAATCGACGACATCCTGTTCACAGAGCCAGTCGCCACCGGCGACAGTGTCGTGAAAATGGTACTCAAAGCTGTCATGATCCTGTGCAACGGCAGCAGAACCTCCCTCGGCCGCAACGGTATGGCTGCGCATGGGATAGACTTTTGAAATCAGTGCGATTTTGGCATGTGGATTTGCCTGCGCCGCGGCAATAGCGGCGCGAAGACCAGCTCCGCCAGCGCCAATAACAGCAAGATCGGCTTGAAAAGTTTGCACGACATTCCTCCAGTTTTTGTGTATTTCGCCGCCGGACTGGCGAAAAAGTATCACTGCTCCTTTATAGGTAAAGGAGTATAGCCGTAGGGTTGATGGGGAAAATTGATGTGTTCGATTTTTTTGTCAATATGTGCGCCGGTTTATCAGCTCTGGTGATGAATTCTCTTCGGCAGTACCTTTTCCGTAGGTCACCGGAGGGCCGGTTCGCACAAAATTTGTTTCACCCGACGGTTACGAGTAGACTTCGTGCCCTTGTATGAAATCGGAGAAAGTAACATGAGCGAGACGGCAACCTGGCAGCCGAGCGCGTCCATTCCAAACCTGTTGAAACGCGCGGCGATAATGGCGGAAATTCGCCGTTTCTTTAGCGATCGCGGCGTGCTGGAGGTGGAGACGCCTTGCATGAGTCAGGCAACGGTGACGGATATTCACATGTTTCCGTTCCAGACCCGTTTCGTCGGCCCTGGCTATTCGCAGGGGATGGATCTCTATCTGATGACCAGCCCGGAATACCATATGAAGCGCCTGCTGGCCGCGGGCTGTGGCCCGGTGTTCCAGCTGTGTCGTAGCTTCCGCAATGAAGAGATGGGGCGTCACCACAATCCGGAATTCACCATGCTGGAGTGGTATCGTCCGTGCTATGACATGTATCGGCTGATTAACGAAGTCGATGACTTGCTTCAGCAGGTGCTGGAGTGCCAGCCGGCGGAAAGCCTCTCTTATCAGCAGGCGTTCCTGCGTCATCTTGAGCTTGATCCGCTGTCGGCCGATAAGACGCAGCTGCGTGAAGCGGCGGCGAAGCTCGATCTGAGCAATATTGCCGATACGGAAGAAGACCGGGATACCTTGCTGCAGCTGCTGTTTACCATGGGCGTCGAGCCGCATATTGGTAAAGATCGCCCGACCTTTGTCTATCACTTCCCGGCCAGTCAGGCGTCTCTGGCGCAAATCAGCACCGAAGATCACCGCGTGGCGGAGCGCTTTGAGGTCTATTACAAAGGCATTGAGCTGGCGAATGGTTTCCACGAACTGACCGACGCGCGTGAACAGCAGCAGCGTTTCGAGCAGGATAACCGCAAACGTGCGGCCCGCGGTCTGCCGCAGCAGCCTATCGATCGGAATCTGCTTGATGCGCTGGCCGCCGGACTGCCGGACTGTTCCGGCGTGGCGCTGGGAGTCGATCGCGTGGTGATGCTGGCGCTGGGCGCCGAAAGCATCAGCGAAGTGATTGCCTTTACCGTCGATCGCGCCTGATGCCCAGCCGCTTCCCTTACCGAACGGGCTAAGGGAAGCGCGGGACAGGCTAACGGATATCGCGCCGTCCAGGCGCGATGGGTGTTACAGGCTCCCCGCCGTGCGGCTGGATTTCCCGGCTGACGTCAGCGCCCGGCTGCTTTTTCTGCCATCAATACTTTCCAGACGCATCTGGAACGGCGGGAACGGCATATCGATACCGTGTTCACGATAGCCGGCCAGAATCAGCTGGTGGAGCTCGTGACGCAGCGGCATACGATGCCCCATCTCGGCGGCGTAGATACGCAGCTCGAAAATCTGAATCCCCTGCTGCAGGTCGACGAGGAACGCTTCCGGCGCCGGCGTATCGATCACCAGCGAACAGCGGTGGGCGGCGGCGATCAGGATCTGCGTGACCTCTTCGGTGTTGGCATCCGCCGGCGCCGGGATGGTTAACACCACGCGGGTGACCGAGTCAGAGAGCGACCAGTTGATAAACTGCTCGGTGATGAAGGCCTTGTTAGGCACGATAATCTCTTTACGGTCCCAGTCGCTGATGGTGGTGGCGCGGGTATTGATGCGGGTGACGCTGCCGGTCAGATCGCGGATCGTGACCGTATCGCCAATACGTATCGGTTTTTCAAACAGGATGATCAGGCCGGAGATAAAGTTGGCGAAGATCTCCTGGAGACCAAAGCCCAGCCCTACGCCGAGGGCGGCGACCAGCCACTGCAGCTTGGCCCATTCAATCCCAATCATCGAGAAGCCCATCAGGCCGCCAATCAGCATCAGCAGATATTTGGTGATGGTGGTGATGGCATACCCGGTTCCCGGGGTGAGATCGAGGTGTTGCAGAATCGCCAGCTCCAGCAGCGCCGGTAAGTTTCGCACCAGCTGGGTGGTGATAATCAGCACCAGAATGGCAATCAGCACGGCGCCGAGGGTAATCGGCTCCAGACTTTCAACGCCCTGCACCGTCGAGGTGACATCCCACAACGAGATATTTTCGAGGAAGCCGAAGGCGGAGTGAATTTCTGACCACAGGACGATCACCGAGACCAGCGCGATCAACATCAGCAGCGAACGGACCAGACGCAGGGACTGCGTACTGATCGCGTCGAGATCGATTTCACTCACTTCGTTCTCCGCGGAACCCTCAGGACTGCTGGAATGGGCGACGTCATCTTCCCCGCGAGCACGCTGAGCGAGAATTTCCGCCCGTCGATGTTTCGCGCGATCGAAGGCCAGCCGGCGGCGCTGAATCAGCATCCAGCGGCGAATGATGTGGTAGACCACCAGCAGCAGGAACCAGATAGCAACGGAGGTTTCCAGCCTTGCCAGCAGCGCCTGGGCGGTGGCCAGATAACCGATCGCCGCCGCCAGCATGGCAATTAACGGCGCGCCGAGCAGCAGGTTCCACAGCATGCGGTTAACCATGTTATCGCCGTTCCCGGCTTTATCGAGATAAAGCGGGATCCCGGCATGCTTCAGGCTCAGGGTGACCAGCGCCAGCGCCCCGCAAATCAGCAGGAAGCAGAGGCGACCGAGCGAAGCGGAAAACTCCCGGTCGTTAAGATTATCAAACATGATCAGCGCGATAATCAGCGGCACGATCAGGCCGATGCTCATCAGGTAGTAGCGCATGGCTTTGCTGACGCGACTGCGCGGCCAGCCGAAGTGCGCGATAAACAGGCCGTTCGGACGCGCAAAGGTGGCGCAAATCATCACCACCCACAGCAGCGGCACCGTGGCGGTGACGCTTTCGCCGATCGCCACCGCCAGCGGATAGGGCCATGCCGATTGCAGGCCGTAGCCCAGCGTCATCCACAGCACGGGGAGGGGAGAGGCCACCAGAATCGACCAGAACACCGTACGCAGCGTGAGCCAGAAATGATCCTGCGTGACTTTGCCGACGCGGGCGCTGGAGCGTTCGAGGAAGCGGGTAAAGTGGCGGCGCGAACTGATGCTGAAGCCGACCAGGATCAGCGCGCCAAACAGCGGCAGCAGCGTCTCCTTGCTGGTTAACATCATGGCGCTGGCTTTGCCAAGCTGGCTGACGGTATCGAGAGAGACCAGGCGGCGCAGGTCGTGGACGATTTCCAGCGGCCACGAAAAACCGATTGGGCTGACGTCCGACGTCCAGAACAGATAGCGGTGCGTTGCTTCGTTGATCTCTTTCAGCGCATCTTCCAGCTGACCGTTGGAGACCTTCAGCTTGGTCAGCTCCAGTATCAGCGTATCGCCGCCCTGGAGCAGCGAATTGAGCAACTCGGTTTGCGTGCGCAGCTGCGCTTCCAGAATGCGGCTTTGTTCACTGGTGAGCGGCTCGCCGTCCGCCTGGCGAATCAGACGCAGCTGCGGCTGGCTGCCGAGCAGATCCTCATAATGCAGACGCTGCACCCGGAGCTGCGCCATCTCGGTATCCAGCTGCTGCGGCTTCGGCGTTTCCGGCAGACGAGCTACCTGGGCGCGCAGGGCTTCGCCCAGCAGGTTGGAGGAGCCCAGCCACTGCGACTGTTCGCGCAGGGTATTCAGCGCCTGGCGCACCTGCAGCGTCTGGTTGGCCGCCTGACGCTGCTGCGAGGCCACCAGATCCATACGCTGGGCCTGCTGGTTCAGCGCCTGTGACAGCTCACGGTTGACTTTAAACTGGGCCACGAGCTCCGGCGGCAGGTTTTCACTGTTCTCTGCCAGCAGCTCGGTGCTTTCCAGCGCTTTTTCCGCTTCACGTTGACGCTGGCTATTGAGCTGATTGCGCAGCGCCTGCAGATAGCCGTCGAGCAGCTTACCCTGCTTCTGCGCCAGATCGCCGCGCATCCGCGACAGCTCCTGACGATTGTTCGCCGAGAGCTGTGCCAGATCCAGTTCGTTCACCAGCGCTTTCAGGCGCGCAGATTCCGCCTGCAGACCAAGATTCTGCGCCTGTGCCAGCGGCGTATTGCTGGTTTGCGTGCCGACGCGGCGCTCAACTTCATTGAGCTGGCGACGCGCGTCGCTCTGCTGCTGCGGAAGCTGGTTAAGCGAATCGGCGATATCGCGGGCGCGTTCCTGCTCCTGCTGGGCCTGGCGGCTGGCTTCGAGCAGCTGACTGCTGACCTGCAGGATTTCCTGGTTCAGCGCATCCGTGGAGAGATTGGTTGAGACCTGGCGCGGCTCATCGGGCAGATTGCCGATCTGCGAACGCAGCGTCTGGAAAAGTTTGGGGAAATTATCGATAACCTGCTGGTACTGGCGCGCGCGCTCAAGGGAGGCGCTGCGTTCCTCGAGCGCGTTCAGTGCAGATTGTAAGGCTTCAACGGTACCAGGCTGAGCGGGTTTTGCCGCCTTCGCCTGTTCCAGTTCCTGAGCGATCTGTTTCGCATCGGGGGCTGTCGCTGCGTACGCCCCCAGACTGAGGCTCCAGGCCAGCAGGAAAATATATATCAGGCGCACGGCATAACCCTTTTTTGTCAGGAATTAACCTTCGTCTTGCGTCGCGTCGCTCAGTGGGCTGACGCCATCTGCGGTCGCGGACATGGTCTCTACGGCAGTTGCCAGCGGCTGGCCGAGTTGGGTGGCGGAGAGGCTTTTCAGCTGTTCAACCAGCTTCACTTTGCCCGGGGCAAACAGGTTGATTACCGTCGAACCGAGCTTAAAGCGGCCCATCTCCTGGCCTTTCAGCAGCGCGACGGAACCTTCGCTGTCGCCCGCCGGCCAGGTCCAGCGTTTGATAACGCCTTCACGCGGCGGGGTCACGGTACCGGACCACACGGTTTCAATGCTGCCAACAATCGTCGCCCCCACCAGAATTTGCGCCATCGGGCCAAATTCAGTATCAAACAGGCAGATAACGCGCTCGTTACGGGCAAACAGATTCGGAACGTTCTGTGCGGTCAGATGGTTAACGGAGAACAGATCCCCCGGGACGTAGATCATTTCACGCAGGATACCGTTGCACGGCATGTGGACGCGGTGATAGTCACGCGGCGACAGGTAGGTGGTGGCGAAGGTGCCGTTGCGGAACAGATCGGCCATCTGGTAGTTCCCTGCCAGCAGCGCTTCTAGGGTGTAGTTGTGGCCTTTGGCCTGCAAAATTTTGTCATCTTCGATGGCGCCCAGCTGGCTGATGACGCCATCGGCAGGCATGACCAGCACGTTAGGATCGGTGTTCAGCGGACGGGCGTCTTCGCGCAGCGGGCGCACGAAGAAATCGTTAAAGGTGCGGTAGCTGGCGGTATCAGGCTTTTGCGCCTCTTTCATATCGACCTTGTAGCATTTCACGAACAGATCGATGACCAGCTTTGTCAGCCAACCCGCTCGTTTGCTCGCACCCCAGCCTGCGAGGCGGGTGAGCCACAGTTTAGGCAGAATGTATTGCAGTGAAAGTTTAAGATCGTTTAACAAGGTAGCCTCCAGGCCATGATTTGTCGTTCCTGACCCCGTCAACGTGCGGGGTCCTGAAAAAAGGGGACGATTCTAACGATGCTCAGCTTAAATGTCAGTCATCGGATGATGAAAAGCTTTTACGCGTTTTTACCTGTACCTGAGTCATGCTTTCCAGAATGCGGTGATAGTTTTCAAAACGGCTCCCGGCGATGTGGCCATTTTCTACCGCTTCACGAATGGCGCAGCCCGGATCGGTATCGTGCTTGCAGTCGCGATATTTACAACGGCCTAAATAATCATGGAATTCGACAAAGCCGTGGGTAATTTGTTCCGCCTCCAGGTGCCACAGGCCGAATTCGCGAACGCCGGGGGAGTCAATGACATCGCCGCCGTGCGGGAAGTGATAGAGGCGCGCGGCGGTGGTGGTGTGCTGGCCAAGTCCTGAGTTGTCAGAGACGTCATTGGTCAGGATCTGATCTTCATGCAGACCCAGCAGCGCATTCAGCAGGCTGGATTTGCCTACTCCGGACTGCCCGGCAAAGATACTGATGCGGTCTGTGAGCGCTTCCTCAAGCGGCTTGAGGCCATCCTGAGTACGACTGGAAACCATCAGCACGCGATAGCCGATGCCGCGGTAGATATCCATCTGCTCGTTAACGAAGGCCATGCCGTCGGCATCCAGCAGATCGGTCTTATTGAGCACAATCAGCGGTTCAACGTCCAGCGTCTCGCAGGCGACCAGATAGCGGTCGATAATGTTCAGGGACAGCTCGGGCAGGATCGCGGAAACAATGACGATTTGATCGATATTGGCGGCAATGGGTTTGACGCCATCGTAAAAGTCCGGACGGGTCAGGACGGAGGTTCGGTCGTGTACCGCCTCCACAATCCCCTTCACATTGACGCCGTCGGCGGCATCTTTACCTGGTCTCCAGACGACGCGATCGCCGGTCACCAGCGAACGGATTGTGCGGCGAATATTGCAACGGTGAACGCTACCGTCGGCGGATTCGACATCGGCATGCATGCCAAAGCGGCTGATGACGATCCCTTCGGAGGTTTCACCAAACAGGTTGTCATCGTAATCGGCCTTCTCCGAAGTCGTTTTCAGGCGGCGCTGGTGGTTGGCCTTCACGCGGCGCTGTTGGCCTTTGGAGAGTTTATTTTTACTCAATCGGACTGGCTCCTGGTCGCCCTAAGTGGGCAAAACCTCTATGATACACGCTATCTAAGATGAATATCGACCCGTCATCTTGCAAGATGCTGGTACGTTGCTTTGCCTGCATCCTGAAGTTTTACGGGCCAGAATTGTAAAATTATGGGTGGAAAATAGCATGAGTGCAGATGAAAACAACCTGATTTGGATCGATCTCGAAATGACCGGGCTGGATCCTGAGCGCGATCGCATTATTGAAATCGCCACTCTGGTGACCGATGCGCACCTGAATATTCTGGCGGAAGGGCCGACGATTGCGGTTCACCAGTCCGACGCGCAGCTGGCGCTGATGGATGAGTGGAACGTGCGCACGCATACCGGGAGCGGGCTGGTCGAACGCGTTAAGGCCAGCACCCTGGGCGATCGCGAAGCGGAACTGGCGACCCTCGAATTTCTTAAACAGTGGGTGCCGGCGGGCAAATCGCCTATCTGCGGCAACAGCATTGGTCAGGATCGCCGCTTCCTGTTCAAATATATGCCTGAGCTGGAAGCTTATTTCCACTACCGCTACCTCGACGTCAGCACGCTGAAAGAGCTGGCGCGCCGCTGGAAGCCGGAAATCCTTGATGGTTTTAAAAAGCAGGGCACCCATCAGGCGATGGATGATATCCGCGAGTCGGTAGCGGAACTGGCTTACTATCGCGAGAACTTTATCAAGCTGTAATACCAGCGCCGGGGTCAGATGGCCCCGGCGTTGCTCTCTTATTTAAACCACTTCTGTTCCATCGCCTGGAAGTCAGGCGACGCCTTAACCACCTCCAGCGCAGCATTCATGGCATTGAGCAGCTCCGGATCGTCTTTACGTAGCGCAATGGCATATTGCTTGCCGTAATATTTCGGGTCGGTCGCTCGTTCATCCATCATGGCGTAGTCAGGATTCTCCTGCAGCCACGGGTCGAGGGTGGTCTGGTCACCCATTACCGCATTCACGCTCCCCTCTTTCAGCGCGGCCAGTGCACTGGCCTCATTGTCATACTCGATGACGTCGACCCCTTTTTGTTTATCGTGCAGATAGTGCTGATGGACGGTGCCTTTAACGACGCCGAGCTTCTTGCCCTTCAGATCGGCGAAGCGGTGGGCGGCCCCTTTTTCCGTCACGACCACGCCGGAGAGCGTCTGACGATAGGGCTGGGTAAAGGCGACCTGCTTTTCGCGCATGGGGATGACTTCAATGCCGGCAATGATGGCATCGAATTTTTTAAAGCGCAGCGCGGGAATCAGCGTATTGAAGTCCTGCGGGGTAAATTTGCATTCGGCCTGCATCTGTTTACACAGCGCTTTGGCCAGATCGATATCAAACCCTGAGGGCTGGTTTTTCGCATTCACGGTTTCAAAGGGCGGATTGGCCGTCGTGGTGCCGAAATGCAGCGTCGTCGCAGATGCTGTCCCTGCAGCAAGCAGCGTGGTCAGCAGCAGGACGGAAAGCGCTCTTGTCATCTGAATTTCCCTGTTTGTCATGGTTGTTGACCGTTAGCGGGTATCGCGACCCGGAAATCTGAGCGATTTTGCGCCTTTAGCACGGCTGGAAAAAGTTATTTTGCCTTGCCCGATGCTTATTTGTACAATTTGGCGGTGTGTCTGGCGATAAAATGTCCATTCAGACAAAAAACGCAAAAAAGTGTTCGCAGGGGGGTTGCAGGTAAATCGAATTCTCGTATAATGCGCCTCCCGTGACGAAGCAGAAATGCACATCACGGCGCCGTAGAAATATGGCAAGAAGTATGCGGGAATAGCTCAGTTGGTAGAGCACGACCTTGCCAAGGTCGGGGTCGCGAGTTCGAGTCTCGTTTCCCGCTCCAAAATTTGAAAGCACCATACCCAAGCGGGAATAGCTCAGTTGGTAGAGCACGACCTTGCCAAGGTCGGGGTCGCGAGTTCGAGTCTCGTTTCCCGCTCCAAAATTTGAAAGTCACCATACCCAAGCGGGAATAGCTCAGTTGGTAGAGCACGACCTTGCCAAGGTCGGGGTCGCGAGTTCGAGTCTCGTTTCCCGCTCCAAAATTTCTTCTCATCTCCAGTTTATCCACAGTGCAAAATCGCACCGGGGATGCTTTCCGCTGTCGTAAGAAAAATACTGTAAACAGAGTTATCCACAGGTTAAACTCTTTCCGCCTGACGTTGAAAAACTTCACTTGTTGAATGATATCAATCTATCTATTTGATATTTAACAAATAAATTTCATTTCAAAGTGTTAATTCGATCACTTGACGAACGTCTGCGTGTTGAAACGCAATGTATTTTTGTTTTTATTCACAGCCTGTGAATGAATCAGGCATCCCTCGGCAACCCTTTCTCAATCACCCGGACCAGACGCTGTTTCTTCGGCAACTGCACTTCAACCACGTTGGCATTGCGCTTGTCGATTTGCTGCGCCACCGCCCACTCAATGTGTTCATCGAGTAGTGGGTGCTCACCTCGGCGACTTTCCAGCGCCGTCAGATGCGCTTCATCCCAGGGCGCATTGCCCAATGCAACGGCAATATTCCGTAGCCAGCGCAGATGACCGATGCGGCGAATGGCAGAACCCTCCGTCACCTTGAGAAAATGGGCTTCGCTCCACGCAAACAGCTCTACCAGCGGCGGCGCATGCAGCGCTTTACGCGGGCTGAAATCCGCTTCGTCCGTTAACTGCGAGAAGCGGTTCCACGGGCAAATCAACTGGCAGTCATCGCAGCCGTAAATGCGGTTGCCGATCAGCGGGCGAAACTCCTCGGGAATGGCGCCTTCCAGCTCAATGGTCAGATAGGAGATACAGCGGCGGGCATCCACGGTATAGGGTTCGACAATCGCGCCGGTGGGGCAGATAGTCATGCAGGCCACGCAACGGCCGCACTCTTCCGTCACCGGACTGTCGATGGGGAGCGGAATATCAACGAGCAGTTCGCCGAGGAAAAAGAACGATCCGGCATCGCGGTTGAGAATCAGCGAGTGCTTGCCGGTCCAGCCAAGTCCGGCTTTTTCCGCCAAAGGGCGCTCCAGAATGGGCGCAGAATCGACAAACGGTCTAAAATTGAGCGAAGCACACTGTTCCTGAATCATCTCTCCGAGTTTTTTCAGGCGGTTACGCAACAGTTTATGATAATCACGCCCAAGGGCATAACGGCTGACGTAACCCAGCGTGGGATCTTTCAGGGTGCGGGCAAAAGCGGCGTTGGCGGGAAGATAGTTCATCCGCACGCTGATCACGCGTAACGTACCGGGCTGAAGCTCATGGGGACGGGCGCGCATCATTCCGTGACGCGCCATCCATTCCATCTCGCCGTGGTATTGTTTATCCAGCCATGCCTGCAGTTTAGGTTCGCTGGCGCTGAGATCGGTATCGGTAATCCCGACCTGCTGGAACCCCAGTTCAGTGCCCCATTGCTTGATTTGCTGCGCTAACTTATTGAGATCGAGGGGCTGAGACATGATGGACCATACGATGACGAAAAACCCTGTGAGTATACCACACTTCATCTGGCCTGCAGATGCGCTGCGGCGCGCGGAAAAAGCGGCGGCGGACAGTCTGGGCCTGACGCTGTTTGAACTGATGATGCGGGCCGGGGAAGCGGCTTTTCAGCGGGCGCGAGCCGACTACCCTGCCAGCAAGCACTGGCTGATCCTCTGCGGTCATGGCAATAACGGTGGTGATGGCTACGTGGTGGCGCGCCTGGCGCAGGCCGACGGCATCGCCGTCACGCTGCTGGCCCTCGAGAGCGAGAAAGCGCTGCCGGAAGAAGCCAGCGCCGCCCGTGATGCGTGGTTGAACGCCGGTGGAACCATTCACGCCGCAGATATCCCCTGGCCACAGGATATTTCTCTCATTATCGACGGGCTTCTTGGCACCGGGCTGCATAGCGCTCCGCGAGAGAACATCGCGACCTTAATCCAGCGTGCGAATGCGCATCCTGCGCCGGTTGTGGCGCTGGATATTCCCTCGGGACTCAATGCGCAAACCGGGAGCACCCCTGGGGCGGTGATAGATGCGGCCTGCACGATCACGTTTATTGGCCTCAAGCCCGGGCTGCTGACGGGCAAAGCCCGGGATGTGGTTGGCCGCCTGTACTACCACGCGCTGGGACTCGAAAGTTGGTTGGCTGCGCAGACGGTGCCGCTGCGGCGTTTCGATGCGTCACAGCTGGCCGACTGGCTCCCTCCAAGACGTCCGACATCGCATAAAGGCGATCACGGTAAGCTGGTGATTATCGGTGGCGATCGCGGTACCGCTGGCGCTATCCGCATGGCCGGTGAAGCGGCGTTACGGGCGGGGGCGGGTTTGGTGCGAGTGCTCACTCACAAAGAAAACATTGCCCCTATCGTCGCCGCCAGGCCTGAATTAATGGTCCACGAGCTGACGACGCAGAGTGTTGATGCCAGCCTGCAGTGGGCCGATGTGGTGGCGATTGGCCCCGGCCTTGGACAAAACGAATGGGGAGCCCAGGCGCTGCGTCAGGTATGGGATTGCCGCAAGCCGATGGTATGGGATGCGGATGCGTTGAACCTGCTGGCAATCAATCCCGATAAACGTCACAATCGTGTGCTGACGCCGCACCCCGGTGAAGCCGCCCGTCTGCTGAACTGTAACGTGGCAGAAATTGAAAGCGATCGCTTACTTTCTGCGCAACGTCTGGTAAAACGTTACGGAGGCGTGGTCGTGCTGAAAGGCGCGGGCACGGTGGTGGCCAGCGAAGCAGGCGAGATGGGCATTATCGATGCCGGCAATGCCGGGATGGCCAGCGGCGGAATGGGCGATGTGCTGACCGGTATTATCGCCGCACTGTCAGGACAACGGCTGACGCCGTATGATGCTGCCTGCGCCGGCTGCGTGGCGCATGGCGAAGCCGCTGACCGACTGGCTGCCCGCTATGGCAGCCGCGGGATGCTGGCGACCGATCTCTTTTCCACGCTCAGGCGTGTTGTTAACCCGGATGTGATTGACCTGAACCATGATGAACCGAGTGATTCCTTTAGCCGATGAGCAGGCAACTTTAGACCTTGGTGACCGTATTGCGCAGGCCTGTACTGGCGCGACGGTCATCTATCTGTATGGCGATTTAGGGGCGGGGAAAACGACCTTCAGCCGCGGCTTTTTACACGCGCTCGGCCATCGCGGGAATGTCAAAAGCCCGACCTATACGCTGGTGGAGCCCTATACGCTCGATCATCTGATGGTGTACCACTTTGACCTGTATCGTCTGGCGGACCCTGAAGAGCTCGAGTTTATGGGGATCCGTGATTATTTTGCTAACGATGCCATCTGCCTGGTGGAGTGGCCTCAACAAGGTGCGGGTGTATTGCCTGAGCCGGATGTCGAAATCCATCTTGCATATCAGGCACAAGGGCGTGAGGCGCGCGTTACGGCGGTCTCTGCATTGGGTGAGTCTATATTGACGCGTTTAGCCTGAAGGATAACGGGATGATCTATCGCATAACCAGTTGGCTGGCCGCGACGCTGATGCTGTTTAGCATTCAGGCCACTGCGGCAAGTTTATCCGATATCCAGGTTGCAAATGGAGATCAGCAGGCCCGTATTACGATTAGCTTTATCGGCGATCCCGAATATTCGTTCACTCCACAGGGCAAGCGTACCGTGGCGCTGGATATTAAGCAGAGCGGCGCGCTTCAGGGGCTACCGCTGCTGTTCAGCGGCAACAATCTGGTGAAAAGCATTCGGGCGGGAACGCCGCAGGATACCCAGACTCTGCGTCTGCTGGTGGATCTGACGGAAGATGGTAAAACGCGCGCGGTGAAGCAGCAAAATGGCTCAAACTACACCGTGGTTTTCACCATTAACGCCGATGCTCCGCCTCCGCCGCCTCCACCGCCGCCGGTGGTAGCCAAACGGGTAGAAGCCCCTGTCGTGCAGCCTGTACGCCCGGCTGAGCCCGCACGGAATCCGTTCAAATCGTCCGGTAGCGAACGACAAACGGCGATGACCAGCAGCCAGAGCGTGACGCGCCCGGTAAGCCGTGCGGTGGCGTCGGATGATAAGGTGATTATCGCCATTGATGCCGGTCACGGTGGACAGGATCCTGGCGCGATTGGACCGAACGGCACCAAAGAGAAGAATGTCACGATTGCCATCGCTCGCAAACTGCGCGCGCTGTTAAATGCCGATCCGCTATTCAAGCCAGTGTTGACCCGCGATGGGGATTACTTTATTTCGGTGATGGGGCGTTCGGACGTGGCGCGTAAGCAGAATGCTAACTTCCTGGTGTCCATTCACGCCGATGCGGCACCGAATCGCGATGCCACCGGCGCGTCGGTATGGGTGCTGTCCAACCGTCGTGCGAACAGCGAGATGGCGGGCTGGCTCGAGCAGCATGAGAAGCAGTCTGAACTGCTGGGCGGCGCGGGCGATGTGCTGGCGAACAGCCAGTCGGACCCTTACCTGAGCCAGGCGGTGCTGGATTTACAGTTCGGCCATTCACAGCGCGTTGGCTATGATGTGGCGACAAACGTATTGAGCCAGCTGCAGCGGGTGGGCGATCTGCACAAACGCCGCCCTGAGCATGCCAGCCTTGGCGTATTGCGCTCGCCGGATATTCCGTCGATCCTGGTGGAAACCGGCTTTATCAGCAACACCGGAGAAGAGCGCCTGTTAGGCAGCGACAATTATCAGCAGCAGATTGCCGAAGCCATTTATAACGGCCTGCGTAACTACTTTATGCAACATCCGCTTCAGTCGGCACCGCGCGGAGAGACCGCCCAAACCGCCAGCGCCACTTCGCCTGGCAGGACGTTGATCAATTAAGGAGTCAGTCATGCCGATTCAGGTTCTACCGCCGCAGCTCGCCAACCAGATTGCCGCAGGTGAGGTGGTGGAACGTCCGGCGTCGGTGGTGAAGGAGCTGGTAGAAAACAGTCTCGACGCTGGCGCGACGCGAATTGATATTGATATCGAGCGCGGCGGCGCAAAGCTTATCCGCATTCGCGATAACGGCTGCGGGATCAAAAAGGACGAGCTGGCGCTGGCGCTGGCCCGTCATGCCACCAGTAAAATTGCCACGCTCGACGACCTGGAAGCGATTATCAGCCTCGGTTTTCGCGGCGAGGCGCTGGCCAGTATCAGCTCGGTTGCCCGACTGACGCTGACTTCCCGCACTGCGGAACAGCAGGAGGCCTGGCAGGCCTACGCCGAGGGGCGCGATCAGGAGGTGACCGTCAAACCGGCGGCGCATCCGGTTGGGACCACGCTGGAAGTGCTGGATCTGTTTTACAACACCCCGGCGCGGCGCAAGTTTATGCGTACCGAAAAGACCGAGTTTGGCCACATCGATGAAATCGTCAGACGCATTGCGCTGGCGCGTTTTGACGTCACCATTAACCTCAGCCATAACGGCAAAGCGGTGCGCCAGTATCGTGCGGTGCCTGAGGGCGGCCAGCGCGAACGGCGGCTGGGCGCGATCTGCGGCATGCCGTTTCTCGAACATGCCCTGGCGATCGAGTGGCAGCATGGCGATCTGACCCTGCGCGGCTGGGTGGCCGACCCTTTACATACCAACCCGACGCTGGCGGAAATTCAGTATTGCTACGTCAATGGTCGCATGATGCGCGATCGTTTAATTAATCATGCGATTCGTCAGGCCTGCGAAGATAAGCTGGGGGCCGACCAGCAGCCGGCATTTGTGCTTTATCTGGAGATCGATCCGCACCAGGTGGATGTCAACGTCCACCCGGCGAAGCATGAAGTCCGTTTCCACCAGTCGCGTCTGGTGCATGACTTTATCTATCAGGGCGTATTGAGCGTGCTCCAGCAGCAGCTTAACGCCCCGCTGGCAGAAGAACACGAAGCTGAGCCGCTGCGCCCGACGGTTCCGGAAAACCGGGTGGCGGCGGGCGGCAACCACTTTGCCCAGCCGGCGGCGGCTCGTGAGCCCGCGGCACCGCGCTATAGTAGCGAGGCGCCGCGCCCGTCTCCGGGAGCCGCTGCGGGCGCGGCCAGCTGGCCGCATGCGCAGCCCGGCTATCAGAAACAGCAGGGGGCGCTCTATCGCCAGCTGCTGGAAACACCGGCGGTGGACCGCAAAAGCAGCGCACCGGCACCTGCAGCGGAGGGGCTATCCGGGCACAGCCAAAGCTTTGGCCGCGTACTGACTATCGTTGCTGGTGATTGCGCGCTGCTGGAGCGAGACGGCAAGCTGGCGCTGCTGTCGTTGCCGGTTGCCGAACGCTGGCTGCGGCAGGCGCAGCTGACGCCGGAGGTAGAGCCGGTGTGCGCTCAGCCGCTGCTGATCCCGCTGCGGCTGAAAGCGTCCGCTGCGGAGAAAGCGGCGCTGGATAAAGCGCAGTCGGCGCTGGCGTTACTGGGTATCGATCTGCAGTCTGACGCGCAACATTTAACGGTTCGCGCCGTGCCTTTACCCTTAAGACAACAAAATTTACAAATCTTGATTCCTGAACTGATAGGCTACCTGGCGCAGCAAAAGGCATTCGACGTCGGCAACATCGCGCAGTGGATCGCGCGTAATCTGGCGAGCGAACATGCGCAGTGGAATATGGCGCAGGCGATTACCGTGCTGGCCGACGTTGAACGTTTGTGCCCGCAGCTGGTAAAAGCGCCGCCGGGTGGTCTGTTACAACCTGTTGATTTACATTCGGCGATGACTGCCCTGAAAGATGAGTGATACCACCACGGCGAGCCTGCCTAAGGCAATATTTTTAATGGGCCCGACGGCCTCCGGTAAAACCGCCCTGGCGATTGCTTTGCGTAAAATTTTACCGGTAGAGTTGATTAGTGTTGATTCCGCCCTTATCTATCGAGGAATGGATATTGGCACTGCCAAGCCAGATGCCGCGGAGCTGAGCGCTGCGCCGCATCGGCTGCTGGACATTCGCGATCCGGCAGAGGCTTATTCCGCGGCGGATTTTCGCCGCGATGCGCTGGCTGAAATGGCGGAGATCGTCGCAGCCGGGCGTATTCCGCTACTGGTTGGCGGAACGATGTTGTATTTCAAAGCGTTGCTGGAAGGATTGTCGCCGTTACCGTCGGCGGATCCACAGGTCAGGGCTAAAATTGAGCAGCAGGCAGCAGAGCAGGGGTGGCACGCATTGCACCGGCAGCTACAGGAGATCGATCCCGTTGCCGCCGCGCGTATTCATCCAAATGATCCGCAAAGACTTTCCCGGGCACTGGAAGTTTTTTTCATTTCGGGTAAAACTTTAACGGAACTGACGCAAACGTCAGGAGACGCTCTGCCGTACCAGGTGCATCAGTTCGCCATCGCCCCGGCGAGCCGTGAACTGCTCCATCAACGCATAGAGCAGCGTTTTCATCAGATGTTGGCTTCGGGTTTTGAAGCAGAAGTACGGGCGCTTTTTGCCCGCGGAGATTTGCATACGGATATGCCTTCCATTCGTTGTGTCGGATACCGCCAGATGTGGTCATATCTTGATGGCGAGATCCCGTATGATGAAATGGTTTATCGAGGTGTTTGCGCCACGAGACAGTTAGCGAAACGTCAGATTACCTGGTTACGCGGCTGGGAAGATATTCACTGGTTAGATAGTGAACATCCTGAACAGGCGCTCAACAAAGTATTACAGGTAGTTGGTGCGAGCCAGGACTGAACGTGTACAATTAAACGGTATCGTGCGTAATTTTTTTTAAGAATCGTAAGGTTCTGAGTACAAAACAAGCATACATATAAGGAAAAGAGAGAATGGCTAAGGGGCAATCTTTACAAGATCCGTTCCTGAACGCTTTGCGTCGGGAACGCGTTCCGGTTTCTATTTATTTGGTGAATGGTATTAAGCTGCAAGGGCAAATTGAGTCTTTCGATCAGTTCGTGATCCTGTTGAAAAACACGGTCAGCCAGATGGTCTACAAGCACGCAATTTCTACTGTTGTCCCGTCTCGCCCGGTGTCTCACCACAGCAATAATGCTGGCGGCGGTACAAGCAACTATCACCACGGTGGTAGCGCGCAGGGTTCATCTGCGCCGCAGCAAGACAGCGAAGACACCGAATAAGGTTGATGCTGTTTTTCCATGCCGGGGAGCCAGGTTTATTCGATGCGTTTCAGGTTGCAGAAAGGCGGCGCGTAGTGACTCCCCAGCCATTTGCGTAAGTAAATGACTGGGGTGAATAACAAATTTGCCAGGGGCAGATTTGAACGACGCGTGTGGCGGCCCGGCCAGAGTCGGGCAAGAAAGCCAACGTCCATGCGACCTGAAAGACAACGGGTAACTGTGTTCCCCGCTGGTATTTTATAAGGGGTTTACGCTTGTTTGACCGTTATGATGCCGGTGAGCAGGCGGTGCTGGTACACATCTATTTTTCGCAAGACAAAGATATGGAAGACCTTCAGGAGTTTGAATCCCTGGTCTCCTCTGCCGGTGTCGAAGCAATGCAGGTGATTACCGGTAGCCGTAAAGCACCGCACCCAAAATATTTTGTTGGTGAAGGTAAGGCTGTCGAAATTGCGGAAGCCGTAAAAGCGACCGGCGCGTCAGTCGTGCTGTTCGATCATGCCCTGAGCCCGGCTCAGGAACGAAATCTGGAGCGCTTATGCGAATGCCGGGTTATCGATCGTACAGGTCTTATCTTAGATATTTTTGCCCAGCGCGCGCGTACCCATGAAGGGAAACTGCAGGTTGAGCTGGCACAGCTGCGCCATATGGCCACGCGCCTGGTTCGCGGCTGGACCCACCTTGAAAGACAGAAAGGCGGGATTGGTTTGCGCGGCCCGGGTGAAACCCAGCTCGAAACTGACCGTCGACTCCTGCGCAATCGGATCATGCAGATCCTGTCGCGGCTGGAGAAAGTGTCAAAACAGCGTGAGCAAGGACGGCGGTCACGAGCCAAAGCCGATATTCCAACCGTCTCGCTGGTGGGATACACCAACGCCGGAAAATCAACGCTGTTCAACCAGATAACGGAAGCCGAGGTCTACGCTGCGAACCAGCTGTTCGCGACGCTGGATCCGACGCTGCGCCGCATTGATGTTACCGATGTGGGCGAGACCGTGCTAGCGGATACCGTTGGCTTTATTCGCCATCTGCCGCACGATCTGGTCGCGGCGTTTAAAGCCACTTTGCAGGAGACGCGTCAGGCGACGCTGCTGCTGCACGTGATTGATGCAGCCGATGTTCGGGTGCAGGAAAACATTGATGCAGTAAATACGGTCCTGGCGGAAATTGAGGCCGATGAGATCCCGATGCTGCTGGTGATGAACAAAATCGACATGCTGGATGATTTTGAACCGCGTATCGATAGAGATGAAGAGAATAAACCGATTCGGGTCTGGCTCTCCGCCCAGACCGGGGTTGGCGTACCACTGCTTTTTCAGGCTTTGACGGAACGGCTTTCCGGTGAAGTAGCGCAGCACACGTTGCGTCTACCGCCACAGGAAGGGCGACTGAGAAGTCGGTTCTATCAGCTTCAGGCGATAGAAAAAGAGTGGCTGGAGGATGACGGCAGCGTGGGTCTGCAGGTGCGCATGCCGATCGTTGACTGGCGTCGCCTCTGTAAACAAGAGCCAGCGCTGGTTGATTACGTGATTTGACCTTGCAGCTTGCCTGAAGATATTAACCCCTGTGGGGATATCAAAAACAAATATGGAGCATATACATGGCGTGGAATCAGCCCGGTAATAACGGACAGGACCGCGACCCGTGGGGGAGCAGCAATAACCAAGGCGGCAACTCCGGGGGAAATGGCAATAAAGGTGGTCGCGAGCAGGGGCCGCCCGATCTGGATGATATCTTCCGCAAGTTAAGTAAAAAACTTGGCGGTCTCGGTGGCGGTAAAGGGGGCCAGGGGAGCGGTAGCAGCTCTCAGGGACCACGCGGCCCGATGGGCGGACGCATTGTCGGCATCGTGGCGGCGGCTGCGGTTATTATCTGGGCTGCCAGCGGTTTCTATACCATCAAGGAAGCTGAACGTGGTGTGGTCACTCGCTTTGGTAAATTCAGCCATCTGGTTGAGCCAGGTCTTAACTGGAAGCCAACCTTTATCGATAACGTTCAGGCCGTTAACGTTGAGTCGGTACGTGAACTGGCGGCTTCTGGCGTCATGCTGACGTCCGATGAAAACGTCGTGCGCGTTGAGATGAACGTCCAGTATCGTGTGACCGATCCTGAGCGCTACCTGTTTAGCGTAGCCAGCGCGGACGATAGCCTGCGTCAGGCAACCGACAGCGCCCTGCGCGGCGTAATCGGCAAGTACACCATGGACCGCATTTTGACCGAAGGTCGTACCGTTATTCGTAGCGATACCCAGCGTGAGCTGGAAGAGACGATTCGTCCGTACAACATGGGGATCACCCTGCTGGACGTCAACTTCCAGACGGCGCGTCCGCCGGAAGAAGTGAAGGCGGCATTTGATGATGCGATTGCGGCGCGTGAGAACGAGCAGCAATACATCCGTGAAGCCGAAGCTTATACCAACGAAGTTCAGCCGCGAGCCAATGGTCAGGCGCAGCGTATCCTTGAAGAGGCGCGTGCGTACAAAACTCAGACCGTTCTTGAAGCACAGGGTGAAGTTGCGCGCTTTGCGAAGATCCTGCCTGAGTATAAAGCTGCGCCGGAAATCACCCGTGAACGTCTGTATATCGAAAGCATGGAAAAAGTGCTGAGCCATACCCGTAAAGTGCTGGTGAACGATAAGGGCGGCAACCTGATGGTTCTGCCTCTGGACCAGATGCTGAAAGGCGCCGGTGCTCCGGCGGCAAAGAGCGGTAGCAGTGGCGCGAGCGATCTGCTGCGTCTGCCGCCTGCATCCAGCTCAAGCAGTGCCAGCACCACGCCGACCACCACGGACGGCAACATTATGGACCAACGCCGCGCTAACGCGCAGCGTAACGACTACCAGCGTCAGGGGGAATAACGATGCGTAAATCTGTTATTGCGATAATTGTCATCGTGCTGGTAGTGCTTTACATGTCGATCTTTGTCGTCAAAGAAGGCGAGCGTGGGATTACGCTGCGCTTTGGTAAAGTTCTCCGCGATAGTGAAAACAAACCGCTGGTCTATTCTCCGGGTCTGCACTTCAAGCTCCCGTTTATTGAATCAGTGAAAATGCTGGATGCGCGCATTCAGACCATGGACAACCAGGCCGATCGCTTTGTTACCAAAGAGAAGAAAGACCTGATCGTTGACTCCTACATCAAATGGCGTATCAGCGACTTCAGCCGCTACTACCTGGCAACCGGCGGCGGCGACGTCTCCCAGGCCGAAGTACTGCTGAAGCGTAAGTTCTCTGACCGTCTGCGTTCCGAAATTGGTCGCCTGGACGTGAAGGATATCGTCACCGATTCCCGCGGTCGTCTGACGCTGGAAGTGCGTGATGCGTTGAACTCCGGTTCAGCGGGGACAGAAGATGAAGTCAGTACGCCGGCGGCCGACGATGCTATCGCTAAAGCGGCAGAGCGCGTATCGGCAGAAACCAACGGTAAGGTGCCGGTTATTAACCCGAACAGTATGGCGGCGCTGGGTATTGAAGTTGTCGACGTACGTATCAAGCAGATCAACCTGCCGGCTGAAGTGTCCGAAGCGATTTACAACCGTATGCGCGCCGAGCGTGAAGCGGTAGCGCGTCGTCATCGTTCACAGGGCCAGGAAGAGGCTGAGAAGCTGCGCGCAACGGCGGACTATGAAGTCACCAAGACGCTGGCTGAAGCGGAACGTCAGGGCCGTATCATGCGTGGTGAAGGTGATGCGGATGCCGCGAAGCTGTTTGCCGATGCATTTAGCCAGGATCCGGGCTTCTATGCCTTTATCCGTAGCCTGCGCGCCTATGAGAATAGCTTCCAGAGCAATCAGGACGTGATGGTTCTCAGCCCGGACAGCGATTTCTTCCGCTATATGAAATCGCCGGACTCAGTTCGCAAGTAAGTGATATTGTGAGTAAAAAGGCGCCTTGAGAAAGGCGCCTTTTTTATAGGTGCAGTTTTATAAATAACTTTTAACACAATAAGTTATGGGCATTTTTGTGCGATACCAGTTCATAATGAACGTGAAATACCGGACAATGCCGCAAAAGGTCTGTTTCCGCATTGCTCTCCCGTCAATGCCTCTTGTGGGCGGGGACGAGCTTTCTTTCTAAGGGTCAATAATGAACGCAACAATCTGGCTGGCACTGGCGCTGGTTTTAGTACTCGAAGGGCTCGGGCCACTGCTTTATCCGCGCGCCTGGCGTCGGATGGTCGCGACAATGAGCCAGCTGCCGGATAATTTATTACGCCGTTTTGGCGGTGGTCTTGTGGTTGCCGGGTTTGTCATCTACTACATGTTGACGAAATCGCTGGCTTGATCAAAAAGTGGTCAGACTTGCCTGGAATTGCCTGCAAAAAGTGCTGTAACTCTGAAAAAGCGATGGTAGAATCCATTTTTAAGCAAACGGTGATTTTGAAAAATGGGTAACAACGTCGTCGTACTGGGCACCCAATGGGGTGACGAAGGTAAAGGGAAGATCGTCGATCTCCTGACTGAACGGGCTAAATATGTTGTGCGCTACCAGGGTGGCCACAACGCAGGCCATACTCTCGTAATCAACGGTGAAAAAACCGTCCTCCATCTTATTCCATCAGGTATTCTTCGCGAGAATGTCACCAGCATCATCGGTAACGGTGTCGTGCTGTCTCCGGCTGCGCTGATGAAAGAGATGAAAGGTCTGGAAGACCGTGGTATCCCTGTTCGTGAGCGTCTGCTGCTGTCCGAAGCCTGTCCGCTTATCCTCGATTATCATGTCGCGCTGGACGTTGCGCGTGAGAAAGCACGTGGTGCGAAAGCTATCGGTACCACCGGTCGCGGCATCGGCCCGGCTTACGAAGATAAAGTCGCACGCCGCGGTCTGCGCGTTGGTGACCTGTTTGATAAAGCAACCTTCGCTGTCAAACTGAAAGAAGTGATGGAATATCACAACTTCCAGCTGGTGAACTTCTACAAAGCAGAAGCGGTTGACTATCAGAAAGTGCTGGATGATGTCATGGCGATTGCCGACATTCTGACGGCGATGGTTGTCGATGTTTCCGATCTGCTGGACCAGGCGCGTAAGCGCGGCGACTTCGTGATGTTCGAAGGCGCGCAGGGGACTCTGCTGGATATCGACCACGGTACCTATCCGTACGTGACTTCGTCTAACACCACCGCAGGTGGCGTGGCGACCGGTTCCGGCCTGGGTCCGCGTTACGTGGATTACGTTCTGGGAATCATCAAAGCCTACTCGACTCGCGTCGGCGCAGGTCCGTTCCCGACTGAGCTGTTTGATGATATCGGCGAGTTCCTGTGCAAGCAGGGTAACGAGTTCGGCGCCACTACCGGCCGTCGTCGTCGTACCGGCTGGCTGGATATCGTTGCGATCCGTCGCGCGGTGCAGATCAACTCCCTGTCTGGCTTCTGCCTGACCAAGCTGGACGTTCTGGACGGCCTGAAAGAAGTGAAGCTCTGCGTTGCCTATCGTCTGCCGGACGGCCGCGAAGTGACGACCACTCCGCTGGCTGCTGACAACTGGGAAGGCATTGAGCCGATTTATGAAACCATGCCAGGCTGGTCTGAAACCACCTTCGGTGTGAAAACGCGCAGCGGTCTGCCGCAGGCAGCGCTGAACTATATCGCGCGCATTGAAGAGCTGACCGGCGTGCCGGTTGATATCATCTCTACCGGTCCCGACCGTTCTGAGACGATGATTCTGCGCGACCCGTTTGACGCATAATCATCTCCTGGGGCGCCGCTAAGGCGCCCCTTGTTTTTGCTGTTCACCCGCCCCATTTCAAATAAATTAGCGGCCTGAGCGCTGGCTGGTTTATCATCAATACAGTATCAATACGGTCTTACCCGAGGATTAATACACACCAGCTTTCAGGATGCGGCCGATCGCACAACGCAGCAGTGACCTGAATGATGAGTGTATGCCGCTTTCCCCCTTACCCTGAGGTTGATGTGCAGTTAACGAGTTTCACGGATTACGGATTACGGGCGCTGATTTATATGGCCTCGTTGCCGGAAGGAAGAATGACGAGTATCTCCGAAGTGACGGAGGTTTACGGCGTTTCCCGTAATCATATGGTAAAAATAATCAATCAGTTAAGTCGTGCTGGCTATGTAATGGCCGTGCGGGGTAAGAACGGGGGGATTCGCCTGGGTAAGCCGGCGAAAACCATTCGGGTTGGCGATGTCGTCCGCGATCTGGAACCGCTGTCGCTGGTCAACTGCAGCAGCGAATTTTGCCATATTACCCCCGCCTGTCGCCTGAAAAAGGCGCTGGCTGAAGCTGCGCAAAGTTTTCTCAAGGAACTAGATAACTACACGCTGGCTGATTTGGTTGAAGAAAATCAACCGCTTTATAAATTATTACTGGTGGAGTGACATAAACTCTCATCAGAGATGACAACGGAGGAACCGACATGTCACAAGATCCTTTCCAGGAACGCGAAGCTGAAAAGTATGCGAATCCAATCCCAAGCCGGGAATTTATCCTCGATCATTTAACAAAACGTGAAAAACCGGCCAGTCGCGACGAGCTGGCGACAGAACTGAATATCGAAGGAGAAGAACAACTCGAGGGGCTGCGACGCCGCCTGCGCGCCATGGAGCGTGACGGGCAGCTGGTCTTTACCCGCCGCCAGTGCTACGCATTGCCTGAGCGTCTCGACCTGCTCAAAGGCACCGTTATCGGCCACCGCGACGGCTATGGCTTCCTGCGCGTCGAAGGGCGTAAAGATGACCTTTATCTCTCTTCCGAGCAGATGAAAATGTGCATCCATGGCGATCAGATCCTTGCGCAGCCGCTGGGCGCGGACCGTAAAGGCCGCCGCGAAGCGCGCGTAGTGCGCATTCTGGTGCCAAAAACCAGCCAGATTGTCGGTCGCTATTTCACCGACGCCGGCGTGGGCTTTGTCGTACCGGATGACAGCCGTCTGAGCTTTGACATCCTGATCCCGCCGGAAGAGGTAATGGGCGCGCGCATGGGCTTCGTGGTGGTCGTGGAGCTGACCCAGCGTCCGACCCGACGTACTAAAGCGATCGGTAAAATCGTCGAAGTGCTGGGGGATAATATGGGCACCGGCATGGCGGTTGACATGGCGCTGCGTACCCATGAAATCCCTTACACCTGGCCGCCGGCGGTAGAGAAACAGGTTTCGGTGCTGAAAGAGCAGGTGCCGGAAGAGGCGAAAGCGGGCCGCGTGGATTTACGCGACCTGCCGCTGGTGACTATCGATGGCGAAGATGCCCGCGACTTTGATGACGCCGTTTACTGCGAGAAAAAACGCGGCGGCGGCTGGCGCCTGTGGGTGGCGATTGCCGACGTCAGCTACTATGTGCGTCCCGGGACACCGCTGGACGCTGAAGCACGCAGCCGCGGTACTTCGGTCTACTTCCCGTCCCAGGTCGTACCGATGCTGCCGGAAGTGCTCTCCAACGGCTTATGTTCCCTGAACCCGCAGGTCGATCGCCTGTGCATGGTTTGCGAGATGACCATTTCGTCCAAGGGACGCCTGACCGGCTACAAGTTCTATGAAGCGGTGATGAGCTCACACGCGCGGCTGACCTACACCAAGGTGTGGCATATGCTGCAGGGTGACCAGGAGCTGCGTGAGCACTATGCGCCGCTGGTGAAACATATCGAAGAGCTGCATGCGCTTTATAAAGTGCTGGATAGCGCCCGTGAAGAACGCGGCGGGATCTCCTTCGAGAGCGAAGAAGCGAAGTTTATCTTTAACGCTGAACGCCGCATTGAGCGCATTGAGCAGACGCAGCGTAACGATGCGCACAAACTGATCGAAGAGTGCATGATTCTGGCGAACATCTCCGCCGCACGCTTTGTTGAAAAGGCGCTGGAGCCGGCGCTGTTCCGTATCCACGATAAGCCGAGCACTGAAGCGATTACCGCATTCCGTTCCGTACTGGCGGAGCTGGGGCTGGAGCTGCCTGGCGGCAATAAACCAGAGCCGCGTGATTACGCTGAGCTGCTGACCTCAATTGCCGATCGTCCGGATCATGAAATGCTGCAAACCATGCTGCTGCGTTCGATGAAGCAGGCGATATACGACCCGGAGAACCGCGGCCACTTTGGCCTGGCGCTGCAGTCCTACGCGCACTTCACTTCACCGATTCGTCGTTACCCGGACCTGTCGCTGCACCGTGCTATTAAGTATCTGCTGGCGAAAGAGCAGGGCCATAAAGGCAACAGCACCGAAACCGGCGGCTGGCACTACAGCATGGATGAGATGCTGCAGCTGGGCGCGCACTGTTCGATGACCGAACGGCGTGCCGATGAAGCCACCCGCGAAGTTTCTGACTGGCTGAAGTGTGACTTTATGCTCGATCAGGTGGGTAACGTCTTTAAAGGGGTGATTGCCAGCGTTACCGGTTTTGGTTTCTTCGTGCGTCTGGATGAGCTGTTTATCGATGGTCTGGTGCACGTCTCCTCGCTGGATAACGACTACTATCGTTTCGATCAGGTCGGGCAGCGTCTGATCGGTGAATCCGGCGGCCAGACGTATCGTCTGGGCGATCGCGTGGAAGTCCGCGTCGAAGCGGTCAACATGGACGAACGTAAAATCGACTTCTCGCTGATCTCCAGCGAGCGTGGACCGCGCAACGTCGGCAAGACCGCCCGGGAGAAGACGAAGAAGGCCAATGGTGCCAGCAATAATGCAGGCAAACCGTCCGGCCGTCGCCGTCAGGCGGGCAAGCAGGTGAACTTCGAGCCAGACAGCGCTTTCCGTGGTGATAAGGGCAAACCGAAACCGGCGAAAGCGAAGAAAGAGAAGGGCGCGAAAAAGCCGTCGGCCAAGACGCAAAAAATAGCGGCGGCGACGAAGGCGAAGCGCGCGGCGAAGAAAAAAGTCGCGGAGTAAGCGCCTCCGGCCCCTCAATCATTTGGGTAGCAGGGGAAACGCGCATCGTAGCGTACCGGCAACCCGAAGTATGACGGATAAATAACCCCTTCCAGCCGGAGGGGGTTATTCTTTTTTGCCTTAAGTCATTCCACAACAGAATAGATATTGCTCCCTTCCCCGCGTATTTCCTGCTTAGTCTGTTTTCAGCAATCGTTATTTATTCTTTTTGATTAGCCATATTTTTCCCCTGTGTATAGTGGATTTTACTTTTGATCCCCCCCTTTTATGTGCAAGGAGCATATATGCATCTGGCCCGTTTTCCCCGTGTGTCACTTGGTCATTTTCCGACCCCGCTTGAGCCGCTGGATAATTTGTCGAAATTATTAGGCGGGCCAAAAATATGGATAAAACGCGATGATGCGACCGGCCTGGCGAGCGGGGGGAATAAAACCCGCAAGCTGGAGTTTTTACTGGCGGATGCGCTGGCGAAAAACGCGGACGTGGTGATTACCCAGGGGGCCACGCAGTCTAACCATGTTCGTCAGACCATTGCCGGCGCCGCGCGTCTTGGCCTGCAGGCCAAAGCGCTGCTGGAGCAGCGGGTGACGGATTTTGGCGAGGATTATCAACGCTCCGGCAATGTGCTGCTGGATGAACTGCTGGGCGGGGAGATCGTGGCCCATCTGCCGGGCGGCACTGATATGCAGCAGGCGATGGAGGAGTATGCCGCCACGCTGCGTGAACAAGGACACAATCCGTACATCATTCCCGGCGGCGGCTCTAACCCCATCGGCGCGCTGGGCTACGTCGCCTGCGCCGAAGAGCTGTTGTATCAGTCATCTCAGCTACGTCTGCGCATCGACCATGTGGTTCACGCCACGGGCAGCACCGGTACTCAGGCGGGGCTGGTGGCGGGCTTTACGGCGACCAACAGCCACGTTCCGGTGCTGGGCATCAGCGTGCGTGCGCCGAAGGCGAAGCAGGAAGAGAACGTCTGGAACCTGGCGTCGAGAACCCTCAATCTGCTGGGCGTGGCGGGCGAGTTGCCGCGCAGCGCCGTGGTGGCCAATAGCGATTACGTCGGCGAGGGCTACGGTCTGCCCACCGCGGGAACGCTGGAAGCGCTGACGCTGCTGGCGCGCCACGAGGGTATTCTGCTGGATCCGGTCTACTCCGCGAAAGGAATGGCCGGGCTTATCGATCTGATTCGTCAGGGCCACTTCCGTCAGGATGAGAACGTGGTCTTTATCCATACCGGCGGCTCTGCCGGACTGTTCGGCTACCGCCAGCTGCTGGAGGCGCAGACCCGCCATGACTAAACCGTTTCTGCTCGGTGTGCTGGGAGGGATGGGGCCGCTCGCCACGCTGGATTTTCAGCGGCGCCTGCTTGATGCCACGCCGGCGCAGAACGATCAGCAGCAGATCCCTTCGGTGGTGTGGAACGTCCCGCAGATCGCGGACCGACAAAAAGCGCTGGCGGGAAGCGGGCCGTCGCCGCTGCCGCAGCTTATCCATGGTATTGAGCAGCTCAATCAGGCGGGGGCCAGCCATATCGCCATCCCCTGTAATACGGCGCATCACTGGTATGACGCCCTCAGTCAGGTGAGCGAAGCCCCGATTCTGCACATCGTTGACGCGACGCTGGCCGCGCTGGCGCAGCAGGCGGATCAACCTCAGCGGGTAGGGATTATCGCCACACAAGGCACGCTGGAGGCGGGCTGGTATCAGCACAAGCTGGCGGCGCAGGGGATGGCGGTTATTGAGCCGACGGCGGAGGAGCTGGCCAGGTGGTTTGTCCCCGGCTGTTACGCGGTCAAACGCGGCGCGCTGGAAGAAGGGGGCGAGCTGCTGGTGCGCCAGGCCAACGCGCTGTTTGCACGCGGCGCGCAAAAGCTGATTCTGGCCTGCACCGAGGTTCCCGTGGCGCTGGCGGCGGTGAAGGCGCCGTTTGCTGATCTGACGTTCGACCCGGCCCAGGCGCTGGCCGAGCGATGTTCGCAATTATGGCAGGCCCGTTAAGAGATCACTGAATACGATTGCGTCCGGTTATTGATCCGGGCGTGAAATGTCCGAATTTTCGAAGGGTAAATATAATGAAAAAAATTCTCTGCTTATTCCTTGCAGCGGGTAGTTTATGGGCCAACGCCAGCTTTGCGGAGACGCCGGCCGAAGTCCGGGTGGCTTATAGCGGCGGCTCCCAGGTATTAATGCTGGCGAAGGCCGACGGCTCTCTGGATAAAGCGTTAAACAGTAAAGTGAAGTGGGTGCAGTTTGCCTCCGGCGCCGATGCGTTAAATTATTTCGCCAGCAATGCGATTGATATTGCTAACTTCGGATCCAGCCCGGCGGCGGCGGGGATCGTCAGAAAACTGCCGGTAGAGATTATTGGCGTCTCCGGCGTTATTGCCAGCTATGAACGACTGATTGGCAAAGAGGGCATCAGCAGCATTAAAGATATCGAAGGCAAGCGCGTGGCCTATCCGCCCAATTCGACGGCGCAATACGCCCTTGAAGCCGCCATCGACGTCAACAAACTGGACCGCAGCAAGATCACCCTCCTGCCGCTGCGCCCGGCAGATATGGTCGCCGCCTGGAAGCGCGGTGATATCGATGCCGGCTACGTCTGGGCGCCGTTTGCCCAGGAGCTGGAGTCCTCCGGCGGACATCAGGTCTTCGCCACCAAAGATCTGCAAAAAGATGGCTACCTGATTTACAACAACTACGTGGTGCGTAAAGCCTTTGCCGAGCAATATCCGCAGGTGGTGACCGCTTTCCTGCGCGTTCACCAGCAAAAGGTTGACGAATTTAAGCAAGACCCGGAGCGCGCGGCGGCTATCGTGGCGAAAGAAGTCGGCGCCCCGGTGACCACCGCGGCGAATACGCTTGGTGGCCTGGAATACCCCACGCTGAGCCAGCAGGGGACGGCGGCATGGCTGGGTAACGGGACGCAAACCTCCGACAGCGGTATCGGCAAAGCGCTGAGCAAAACCTCCGGCTTCCTCGCGGGGATTGGCGAAATCCGCAAACGCGACATTCCGGCTAACTGGGATGCGGCGATTGATTCACGCTATATCCGCGATGCGGCGGTAGCCGCGCAATGAGATTGAGCCAGCATATTGCCATCAGCATCGTCTCGGTGGCGGTTTTCTTTATCGTCTGGCAGGTGGCGGCGACGCGGCAGTGGGTCGACCCGCTGCTGCTGCCTTCGCTAACGGATATCGGCCTCACCACCGAAGAGCTGCTGGCGGATGGCTATCGCCAGGTGCCGCTGTGGGAACATATCGCGGTGAGCCTCGCGCGCGCCCTCAGCGCCTTTGCGGTCGCGATTATCATCGGCATTCCGCTGGGGCTGCTGATGGGGCTGTCGGATGGCCTCGCCGCCGTGTTAAACCCGTTCGTGCAGTTCCTGCGTCCACTGCCCAAAATCGCCCTGATCCCGCTGGCCGTGGTCTGGCTGGGGATCGGCGAAGCGTCCAAATTCTTCCTGATCTTTATCGCCACCTTTTTAAGCGTGGTGGTCGGGGCTTCTGCCGCCGTTGAGCGGATTGGCCGATCGCGCATTCGCGTAGCGCAAACCCTCGGCGCCTCGCGTCAGCAGATCTTCCTGCGGGTGGTGTTGCCGGATGCGCTACCCGATCTCTTTACCACCGTCAGGCTGTCGATCGGTATCGGCTGGACTTCGCTGATTGCGGCGGAGATGGTGGCGGCCAGCTCGGGTCTGGGCTGGATGGTGATTAACGCCAGCTCCTATCTGCGTACTGATATCGTCATGCTCGGCATTCTGCTGCTGGGCGGGATTGGCTATCTGCTGGATTTATTGCTGCTGGGGCTGCAACGGCTGTTTGTGCCCTGGGCGGGGAAAGAATAATGAGTGCCATCACGCTGGAAAACGTCTCGCTCTCCTTTGCGGCTAAGCCGCAGCCGTTCACGGTGCTCGAGGATATCAGCCTGTCGCTGAATAAAGGGGAATTTGTCGTCCTGTTAGGCCCTTCGGGCTGCGGGAAATCCACCATTCTCAACCTGGTGGCCGGGTTTACCCAACCGGACCGGGGACGTGTGGCGGCGGGCGGTAAACCGGTACGCGCGCCGGGGCCGGATCGCGGCATGATTTTCCAGCAGCCGAATCTGTTCCCGTGGCTGTCGGTGCTGGAGAACGTCACCTTTGGCCCGCGGCTGGGCAAATACCGCAAACAAGAGACCAACGCGCGGGCGCTGGACTGGCTGGGGCGCGTGGGCCTGAAAGGGTTTGAGCATCACGCTCCCTGGCAGCTCTCCGGCGGCATGAAACAGCGGGTGGCGCTGGCGCGCGCCTGGCTGCCCGGCCCGGAGGTGCTGCTGCTGGATGAGCCGTTCGGCGCGCTGGATGCGCAAACCCGGCTGATGATGCAGGAGCTGCTGCGCGAGGCCTGGCTTTCGACCGGTACCACGCTGCTGTTCGTGACGCACGATGTCGAAGAAGCGCTGTTCCTCGCCGACCGTATTCTGATTATGTCAGCGAAGCCGGGGAAGATCGTCGAAGAGATTGTCCTGCCCTTCGGCCGTGAACGGGATATCGAAACCCTGGCGGAACACCCGCGCTACAGCGAGATCAAGCATCACGTTTTGCACCGCGTGCGCCAGGAGGCAAAACGGCATTTAGGTTAAACGCGATTCCCGGCGGCGGGCAGTTTAATCGGACAAGAGTCGATTTGAACGCTATGTCGGTTATAATAGGCGCAAGTGAAGTGGTTCACGGCCCAATTAACCCGGCGCATACCGCCCCAGATGAGTACCTTTAATGAGTGAAATGATTTACGGCATCCACGCGGTGCAGGCCCTGCTCGAGCGCGCTCCAGAGCGTTTTCAGGAAGTTTATATTCTGAAAGGCCGCGAGGATAAACGCCTGCTGCCGCTGATCCATGCGCTGGAAGCGCAGGGCGTGGTGATTCAGGTGGCTAACCGTCAGTTTCTTGACGAGAAAAGCGAAGGTGCCGTGCATCAGGGGATTATTGCCCGGGTGAAGCCGGGACGTCAGTATCAGGAGAACGATCTCCCGGACCTGCTGGCCTCGCTTGAGCAGCCGTTCCTGCTGATCCTCGATGGCGTCACCGATCCGCACAACCTCGGCGCCTGCCTGCGTAGCGCCGACGCGGCCGGAGTACACGCGGTGATTGTACCGCGCGACCGTTCCGCTCAGTTGAACGCGACGGCGAAAAAAGTGGCCTGCGGCGCGGCGGAAAATGTTCCGCTGATCCGCGTCACCAACCTCGCGCGCACCATGCGCCTGCTGCAGGAAGAGAATGTCTGGATCGTCGGTACCGCGGGTGAAGCGGACCACACCCTGTTCCAGAGCAAAATGACCGGCCCGATGGCGCTGGTCATGGGGGCGGAAGGTGAAGGGATGCGTCGTCTGACCCGTGAACACTGCGATGAGTTAATCAGTATCCCGATGGCTGGCAGCGTCTCTTCATTGAACGTCTCTGTCGCTACCGGGATTTGCCTGTTTGAAGCGGTGCGCCAGCGTAGCTGATATGTTTGCCGGGTGGCGGCTGCGCCTTACCCGGTCTACCGAACCGTAGGCCCGGCTGTGCTTTTCCCGGTCTACCGAACCGTAGGCCCGGCAAGCTTGCGCCGCCGGGCAATTTTGTCACTCATCCAGCGACCGCAGATGGTCGTTTTTCTTCAGCGTCATCAGCGCGAAAATACTCACCACCGCCGTTGCCATCACGTAATAAGCCGGAATATCGAGGTTCCCCGTCTGCTTAATCAGACCGGTGATAATCAGCCCTGCACATCCCGAGAAAATCGCGTTCGACAGTGAATACGCCAGCCCAAGCCCGGTATAACGTACTTTGGTCGGGAACATCTCTGACAGCATCGCGGGTCCTGGGCCCGCCAGCATGCCGACTAATCCCCCGGCTACCAACACGACCAGTGCTTTTACCAGCAGCGTGCCGGATTCCGCCTGCAGAATTTTCAGCAGCGGGAGCGCCAGAATGAGCAGCAGCACGGCGGCAATCACCATCACGTTGCGGCGTCCCCATTTATCGCTGAGTATCCCGGCGGGCAGAATGGTGATGGCGAAGCCGATATTGGAGATTACCGCAATCAACAGCGCCTGATTAAACCCGGTATGCAGCGAGGATTGCAGATAGGCGGGCATGATAACCAGGTAGGTATACCCGGCGGCGGACCAGACCATCAGGCGGCCAATGCCGGTCATAATGGCTTTTAGCGTATGGCTGAGGTTTGCGCTGGCCTGCGGTTGTTGCTGCTTCTGCTGGCGCAGGAACCCCGGCGTCTCTTCCATCTTCACCCGTAGCCAGAGCGCCACGCCCCCCATCGGTATGGCGAGGAAGAAGGGGAGGCGCCAGCCCCAGGCGTACAGCTCCTCCGGGCTCAGAACGGCTGAAATCAGAGCCACAATGCCCGCTCCTGCCAGCAGCCCTAATGCCACGGTAAAGGATTGCCAGGCGCCATACAGCCCGCGTTTTCCGCGTGGGGCGAACTCGGTCATCAGCGATACCGCGCCGCCATATTCACCGCCGGCAAACAGGCCCTGAAGAATGCGCAGTCCCGTCAGAATCAGCGGCGCGGCAATGCCGATACTGGCATAAACCGGCACCAGACCAATGGCCGTCGTCGCCAGAGTCATCATCACCAGCACGATAATCAGCGTGGGTTTACGGCCAATACGATCGCCGATCCGACCAAAAATAATGGCGCCTAACGGGCGGAAGAAGAAAGCGATAGCGAACGAAGCGTAGGTCAGGATCAGGCCGGTCAGCGGCGCTTCCCCTGCAAGCTGAAAGAAGTTGCGGGCGATAACCGTCGCCAGAAAGCCATATACCGCGAATTCGTACCATTCAATAAAGTTGCCGATAGAGCCGGCGATCAGCGCGCGCTTATGCGCGCCCATTGTCGTTGTTACGGTCTGCATAAATCATCCTGACATGAGCAAAAAAGTCACAATTGAATAAACTATTCCATACATTTTCTATTATGAAATTTAAAATTCCTGTGGCTGTGATGGGCTTCACGAAGGGGCAGATGGTTTATTTGTGACCGGACTCGCGGGCGATGTCCGGCGAGGGTAGCCATACTGAATAATCATGCCAATGACGCAAGGAGACAGTATGGCCTGGCAAACGCATACCGTGTTCAATCAGCCTGCGCCGCTGATGAACAGCAATTTATTTCTGTCGGATAGTGCGCTGCGTGAAGCCGTAACGCGCGAAGGGGCTGGATGGGACAGTGATTTACTGGCCAGTATCGGCCAGCAGCTGGGGGCGGCGGAGTCGCTGGAGCTCGGGAGACTGGCGAACAGTAATTCGCCGGAGCTGCTGCGCTACGATGCGACCGGTACCCGGCTTGATGATGTCCGGTTTCACCCTGCCTGGCACTTGTTGATGCAGGGGCTGTGTGCAAACCGGGTGCATAACCTTGCCTGGCAGGAGGATGCCCGCGCAGGCGCCTTTGTCGCGCGCGCCGCCCGCTTTATGCTGCATGCGCAGGTGGAAGCGGGGACGCTGTGTCCGATAACCATGACTTTTGCGGCTACGCCACTGTTACAGCAGGCGCTACCCAAACCTTTTAGCGACTGGCTGTCCCCTTTACTGAGCGACCGCTACGATCCGCATCTGGCGCCGGGCGCTCAGAAACGTGGTGTCTTAATTGGTATGGGGATGACGGAAAAGCAGGGGGGATCTGATGTGCTGATCAATACCACCCGGGCGGAAAAAACCGCCGAAGGCTTTTATCATCTGGTCGGTCATAAATGGTTTTTCTCGGTTCCGCAAAGCGATGCGCATCTGGTTCTCGCTCAGGCGCCGGAGGGGCTCTCCTGCTTTTTCGTACCCCGTTTGCTTCCCGACGGTCAGCGCAATGCGCTGCATCTGGAGCGGCTGAAAGATAAGCTCGGCAACCGCTCGAATGCCAGCAGCGAAGTCGAGTTCTTTGAAGCCTGCGGCTGGCTGGTGGGCGAAGAGGGCGATGGCGTTCGGCAAATCCTCAAAATGGGCGGGCTCACCCGTTTCGACTGTGCGCTCGGCAGCCACGCATTAATGCGTCGGGCCTATTCGGTGGCGCTCTATCATGCGCTGCAGCGCCAGGCATTCGGTAAGAATCTGGTCGATCAGCCGATGATGCGGCAGGTGCTGGGCCAGATGGCGCTGCGCCTTGAGGGGCAGACCGCCTTTCTATTCCGTCTGGCGCGGGCGTGGGATAGCCGTGATGACGCCAGAGAGGTCCTCTGGGCCCGCTTATTTACGCCGGCGGCGAAGTTTGCGATCTGCAAATCCGGGATCCCATTTGTCGCTGAGGCGATGGAGGTGCTGGGCGGGATTGGCTACTGTGAAGAGAGCGAGCTGCCGCGGCTGTATCGTGAGATGCCGGTCAATAGCATCTGGGAAGGCTCAGGCAATATCATGTGCCTGGACGTGATGCGAGTACTGGGTAAACATCCGGCGGCGCTGGAGTTGCTGGCCGCGGAGTGCGCAGAGGTGAAAGGGCAAAACCGCCATTTCGACCGTACGTGGCGGCAGTTGCAACAGCTGCTACGGCGGCCTGCGGAAGAGCAGGGCAGAGAGATAGCCCGCCGGGTTTATATGCTCGGCGTCGGTGCGCAGATGCTACGCTACGCCTCGCCGCCGCTGGCGGAGGCCTGGTGTCGCATGATGCTCGACACGCGCGGCGGTATGCGGCTGGATGAGCCGACGCTGGAGGATTTACTGCTACGTGCGATGGGGCGTGGACGTCAGGCGCCTCAGGCGTAAAGAATGGCCTGGACTCGCCAGTTATCCGGCTGCTGATCCTCGTACATCTGGACGATGCGATACCACGATGCGCCTTGTTCATCGGCCTTTACGGCGATGGCATGCTCAACGTCCTGCTGGCTGCCGGCAATATTATTGACCGAGATCAGGCCAATTTCATTGAGGCCGGTGACGCAGTCCGCGCTGGCGAATTCCGCTGACTGTGCGGAGGTGTTTGCTGTTGCTGTGGTCAGCAGCAGCGCAGGTAGGGTAAAAGATCGTTTCATCGTCAGCTCCATTTCACGTAGTCCCGAGGGCAGTCCGTTGCTAACGTCCTGCCAGGTTGGCTGGCCGAACGTTATTATGCACAGGAGAACGTGAATGGACGCAAAGCAGTGTAAAACTGGCTAAAAGACGGTGTACCGCTATTTACGGTACAGAATCGCTTGCGAATACCACTGGCCGGGAACCATGGTGTCATCAATCATGATGATGACGTAGTAATCCGCTTTAGCCGTTTCTGCTTTCGTTTTCAACGCCGCTTCGACATCCATCGGCGAACCGTACATCAACACGCTCACCGTCCCCATTTTCTGTAGCCCAGTCGTCTGGTTACGGTGAATCTCTTGCGGATGGTCGGTTGCGGGTGGCGGGGCTTCTGGCGTCCCCTGCAGGGCACTACAACCGCTCAGTGCGATAGCCAGAAACCACGGTGTTAACCTGCGCATAACCATATCTCGTTTCCTGATAGTCATAGTGTAGTGGTAGCCTGAATGTCATTTCCGGGGAATGTTCCCGAAGTGTTATCTCTGACGCGATTTTCGAATGAAAATATCGTGAAAGCGTAACCGAGTTCTCAACATTATGAATCATGGCGAACCTGGTTTCTTGCTGAATATATCAGCCCATGACACACCGCGACCTGAGTGAAAGGAGATGGTCAATGATTGCTCTCGAAATACGTCGTCTGGCGGGAGGCGAAGTGCTACATGCCTGCCCGCAATATGCGCTGGATAAGCCGTTGCCCTGTATCATCTTTTATCACGGTTTTACCTCGTCGAAGCTGGTGTACAGCTACTTCGCCGTGGCGCTGGCGGAAGCCGGGTTTCGGGTCATTATGCCCGATGCACCGGAACATGGTGCACGTTACGAGGGCGATGAACGCGGGCGGATGCAGCGCTTCTGGCCGATTTTACTGCAAAATTTTGCCGAATTTCCGGCCTTGCGCGAGGCGGTTATCGGGCAGGGGTGGGTTGAAGGGGAGAGGCTGGCGGTCGCCGGGGCATCGATGGGCGGCATGACGGCGTTGGGGATAATGACCCATCATCCGGATATAAAAAGCGTCGCCTGCCTGATGGGCTCCGGTTATTTTACGCAGCTGTCACAGCATCTGTTTCCTTCGCCCGCCGTCAGTGCCGAACAGCTGGCGGAATGGGACGTCTCCCGTCAGCTCGACACCCTGGCTAACCGACCGCTATTGCTCTGGCACGGTGATGAAGACGATGTGGTTCCGCCCGATGGCACGTTCCGGCTTCAGCAGGCGCTGCAGCAAAACAATCTGGACGCTCACCTGACGTGCGTCTGGCAAAAAGGGGTTCGCCACCGGATAACGCCGGAGGCGTTAGCGGCGACGGTGGAATTTTTTCAACGTCACCTTTAAACGCGAATCACCTTAACACCCTGATCCTCAAGTTGCTTGAGGATCGCCTCATCCGCCTGTTTACCGGTAATCACCAGGTCGATTTGCCCGGCCTGGCTAAAGAGCATTCCGGCGCGTTCGCCGACTTTGCTGCTGTCGACCAGGACCGCGAGTTTGCCGACGACGTTAAGCATTTTTTGCTCCGCCATCGCCGTCAGCATATCGGTTTTATACAGCCCTTCGGCGGTCAACCCTTTGCCGCTGGTGAACATCCAGTGCCCGGCATACAGGCTGTTTTCGCTGCCCTGCGGGCTCAGGGTGATAGAGTGGCTGCGGTTATACTGCCCGCCCATAATGATGACGCTGTCGTGTTCCTGATCGATCAGATAGTTGGCCAGCGGCAAATAGTTGGTGATGATCTGTACCGGTTTGCCGCACAGCTCCTGCCCAAGCAGGAATGCGGTAGAGCCGCAGTTAATGACGATGCTTTCGCCAGGGTTGACCAGCTGCGAAGCCGCACGCGCAATCCGTACCTTCTCATCATGGTTTTGCGCCTGGTGAATATTCATTGGCGACCAGCGCGGGCGCTGCTCGCTGATGGCTTCCGCGCCGTTGCGAACTTTTTTCAGCCTGCCGCTTTCGTCGAGTTTGTTGATATCGCGTCGTGCCGTCGCCGGAGAAATTCCCAGCCGGGAAATCACCTGCTCCACGGTGACAAATCCCGTTTGTGCCAGCAAATCCAGTAAAATTTGATGTCTTTGCGCTTCCGTCATGAGCAAATCCGATTAAAAGTGATAAGCAAAGATGATATTTGAAATCAGGTGAAAATACTAATGCTGACGGGGATAATTTCCGGCGGGCGGTCCCGCCGGAGAAGCCTTACAGGAACGACTTAAAGGGCAGGTCCGGTTCCATCGTGAAGCAATCGTCGAATCCGCGCGGATAATGGTATTCGAAGTTGTCTTTATCCAGCGGCCAGGTGAATTTTCCGCCCACCTGCCAGATGAAAGGCTTAAAGCCATACTGCAGACGATCTTTTTTCATCTCCCACAAAACGCGAATTTCCTGCGGATCGGCCTGGAAGTTTGACCAGATATCGTGATGGAACGGGATCACCACTTTAGCATTCAGCGACTCGGCCATGCGCAGGATATCGGCGCTGGTCATTTTGTCGGTGATACCGCGCGGGTTCTCGCCATAGGAGCCCAGCGCCACGTCGATCTGGTATTCGTTACCGTGCTTCGCGTAGTAGTTGGAGTAGTGGGAATCGCCGCTATGATACAGGTTGCCGCCCGGCGTTTTGAACAAATAGTTCACCGCGCGCTGATCCATTCCGTCCGGCAGTACGCCTGCGGCTTTTTGATCCGCAGGTAAGGTGATCAGGGCCGTACGGTCAAAAGCGTCAAGCGCGTGGATTTCAACATCTTTTATTTTAACCACATCGCCCGGTTTCATCACGATACAGCGCTCTTTCGGAACGCCCCAGCCCATCCACAGGTCGATGCAGGTTTGCGGGCCGATGAACGGCACGTCCTCGGCGCAGTTCTGCATGACCGCGGCGGCCACGTTTACATCAATATGATCGTTATGATCGTGGGTGGACAGTACGGCGTCGATCTGGCGAATAGAGAACGGATCGAGAACAAACGGGGTGGTGCGCAGGTTTGGCTGGAGCTTCTTCACGCCGGCCATACGCTGCATCTGGTGGCCCGTTTTCATCAGCGGGTTCCCGTGGCTTTGCTTGCCGGTGCCGCACCAGAAATCGACGCAGATATTGGCTCCGCCTTCGGATTTCAGCCAGATGCCCGTACAACCCAACCACCACATGGCAAAGGTGCCCGGCGCAACCTGCTCTTGTTCAATTTCTTCGTTCAGCCAGCTACCCCACTCCGGAAAAGTGTTCAGGATCCATGATTCGCGGGTGATGGTTTGTACTTTACTCATTTATTTTTCCCTCACATATTATCAAATGTAATCACAGTGTGATTTGTTTTGACGAATACTGGCACCATTTGTTCAGCATTTCAATCCTGAAATTTGCCCTTCATGAGAGGAATGGTGGAGGGTAAAAGAGGAGGATGCTGACTTTATGATATGGGTTTTATTTTATTTTATTGATTTAAATGTACTATTTTTCATTTTGTAAAAATGAGAATTAATACGATGACGGATTGTGTGATTATTTGCGGTGTGCATCACATTTAATCAAATATAATCTTGTTGTGATTATTTTTGATTATTAGAGTGATCTCAACAACCAACCTGGGCGTAGCGTGCATTCAGAGCGTCCACCTTCTGGAGTGTGTTATGGAGATTCTCTACCACATCTTTACCGTGTTCTTTAACCAGGTTATGACCAACGCCCCGCTGCTGCTGGGTATTGTGACCTGCCTGGGCTATATCCTGCTGCGCAAAAGCGCCAGCGTTATTGTTAAAGGGACGATTAAAACCATTATCGGTTTTATGCTGCTGCAGGCCGGCTCCGGTATTCTGACCAGCACGTTTAAGCCGGTCGTGGCGAAAATGTCTGAGGTTTATGGCATTAACGGCGCTATCTCCGATACCTACGCGTCAATGATGGCCACGATCGAACGCATGGGCGACGCCTACAGCTGGGTGGGCTATGCCGTGCTGTTAGCCCTGGCGCTGAATATCTGTTATGTCCTGCTGCGGCGTATTACCGGTATTCGCACCATCATGCTGACCGGGCACATCATGTTCCAGCAGGCGGGGCTGATTGCCGTCTCTTTTTACATCTTCGGCTACCCGATGTGGACGACCATCATCTGTACGGCGGTACTGGTGTCGCTCTATTGGGGCATTACCTCGAACATGATGTATAAGCCGACTCAGGAAGTGACCGACGGCTGCGGCTTCTCCATCGGACACCAGCAGCAGTTCGCTTCATGGATTGCTTACAAGGTCGCCCCGTATCTGGGCAAAAAAGAGGAGAGCGTTGAGGATCTTAAGCTGCCGGGCTGGCTGAACATCTTTCACGACAACATCGTCTCCACGGCCATCGTGATGACCATTTTCTTCGGCGCGATTCTGCTCTCCTTCGGCATCGACACCGTACAGGCGATGGCGGGTAACACCCACTGGACGGTCTATATCCTGCAAACGGGCTTCTCGTTCGCCGTCGCGATTTTCATTATCACCCAGGGCGTGCGCATGTTCGTTGCCGAGCTCTCCGAGGCGTTCAACGGTATCTCCCAGCGCCTGATTCCCGGCGCCGTACTGGCCATTGACTGTGCGGCGATCTATAGCTTTGCGCCAAACGCCGTTGTCTGGGGCTTTATGTGGGGCACCATCGGCCAGCTGATCGCCGTCGGTATTCTGGTCGGCTTCGGCTCTTCCATTCTGATTATTCCGGGCTTTATCCCGATGTTTTTCTCGAACGCCACCATCGGCGTCTTTGCTAACCACTTTGGCGGCTGGCGCGCGGCGCTCAAGATTTGTCTGGTGATGGGCATGATCGAAATCTTTGGCTGCGTCTGGGCGGTGAAGCTGACCGGCATGAGCGCCTGGATGGGCATGGCGGACTGGTCAATTCTGGCGCCGCCGATGATGCAGGGCTTCGCCTCCATCGGTATCGCGTTTATGGCCGTCATTATCATTATCGCACTGGCTTATATGTTCTTCGCAGGGCGCACGCTGCGCGCTGAAGAGGACGCGGAAAAACAACTGGCAGATGCTTCTGCTCAATAAGGAGTTTTGACTATGACCGTACGTATTCTGGCTGTATGTGGCAACGGGCAAGGCAGTTCCATGATCATGAAGATGAAGGTGGACCAGTTTTTGACCCAGTCAAATATCGATCACACGGTAAACAGCTGCGCGGTGGGGGAATACAAAAGTGAACTCAACGGCGCGGACATTATCATCGCCTCCACCCATATCGCCGGTGAGATTAGCGTCTCCGGCAACAAATACGTGGTTGGCGTGCGCAACATGCTCTCGCCTGCGGATTTTGGCCCAAAACTGCTGGAGGTGATCAAAGCGCACTTCCCGCAGGATGTGAAGTAAGGACGCCAAATGAAATTACGTGATTCACTGGTGGAGAACAACTCCATCCTTTTACAGGCTGACGCCAGCACCTGGCAGGAAGCCGTCAAGCTGAGCGTGGATTTACTGGTGAAGGCGGATGTCGTGGAGCCGCGCTACTACCAGGCCATTCTGGATGGCGTTGCTCAGCACGGCCCTTATTTTGTGATTGCTCCCGGTCTGGCGATGCCGCACGGTCGGCCGGAAGAGGGGGTGAAGAAAACGGGCTTTGCGCTGGTTACGCTGAAAACGCCGTTGGTTTTCAATCATGAGGATAACGACCCGGTCGACATCCTGATCACCATGGCGGCCGTGGATGCCAATACCCATCAGGAAGTTGGCATCATGCAGATCGTCAACCTGTTTGAAGATGAAGCCAATTTTGACCGTTTACGCGCCTGCCGCTCCGCGCAGGAAGTTCTGGAATTAATTGATAACGCTACGGCAGCGGCCGTTTAAAAGGAACACCAAAATGTCATTACCTATGTTGCAGGTTGCGCTCGATAACCAATCTATGTCTTCCGCGTATGAAACGACGCGCCTGATTGCCGATGAAGTGGACATTATTGAAGTCGGTACCATTCTCTGCGTGGCTGAGGGTGTACGCGCCGTTCGCGACCTGAAGGCGCTCTATCCCAACAAAATCGTGCTGGCGGACGCCAAAATCGCCGATGCCGGTAAAATTCTCTCTCGCATGTGCTTTGAAGCCAACGCCGACTGGGTCACCGTGATCTGCTGCGCGGACATCAACACTACCAAAGGCGCGCTGGACGTGGCGAAAGAGTTCAACGGCGACGTCCAGATCGAACTGACCGGCTACTGGACCTGGGAGCAGGCGCAGGAGTGGCGCGAAGCGGGCGTTCAGCAGGTGGTTTATCACCGCAGCCGCGATGCCCAGGCCGCCGGCGTAGCGTGGGGCGAGGCGGATATCAGCGCGATCAAACGCCTGTCCGGGATGGGCTTTAAAGTCACCGTCACCGGCGGCCTGGCGCTGGAGGATTTGCCGCTGTTCCAGGGGATTCCGATCCACGTCTTTATCGCCGGTCGCAGCATTCGCGACGCCGCTTCCCCAGTGGAAGCCGCGCGGCAGTTCAAACGTTCGATCGCCCAGCTGTGGGGCTAAGGAGCGGCTATGCTGTCGAAACCTATTCCGCTCGGCATCTATGAAAAAGCGCTCCCCGCCGGGGAGTGCTGGCTGGAACGTCTGCGGCTGGCTAAGGCGCTCGGTTTTGATTTCGTCGAAATGTCGGTCGATGAAACTGACGCCCGCCTGGCCCGGCTCGACTGGAGCCGGGAACAGCGCTTCGCGCTGGTTAACGCGATTGCGGAAACCGGGGTGCGCGTGCCCTCAATGTGCCTGAGCGCCCATCGGCGCTTCCCGCTCGGTAGCGAAGACGACGCGGTACGGGCGCAGGGCCTGGAGATTATGCGCAAAGCGATTCGGCTGGCGCAGGACGTGGGGATTCGCGTAATCCAGCTGGCGGGCTACGACGTCTACTACCAGGAAGCCAATAACGAAACGCGCCGTCGTTTCCGCGATGGGCTAAAAGAGAGCGTTGAAATGGCCAGCCGCGCGCAGGTAACGCTGGCGATGGAAATTATGGACTACCCGCTGATGAACTCGATCAGCAAGGCGCTGGGCTACGCCCACTACCTGAATAATCCGTGGTTCCAGCTCTATCCGGACATCGGTAACCTTTCCGCCTGGGATAACGACGTACAGATGGAGCTTCAGGCCGGGATGGGGCATATCGTGGCGGTGCATATAAAAGACACGAAACCCGGCGTATTTAAAAACGTGCCGTTCGGCGAAGGCGTCGTCGATTTTGAACGTTGTTTCGAAACGCTCAAGCAGACGGGCTACTGCGGTCCGTATCTAATTGAAATGTGGAGCGAAACGACCGACGATCCGGCCGCCGAGGTCGCGAAAGCGCGCGATTGGGTGAAGGCGCGGATGGCCAGCGCCGGTCTGCTGGAGGTGGCATAATGCAAACGCTGAAACGGCAGGTTTTCGACGCCAATATGGATTTACCGCGCTACGGCCTGGTCACTTTTACCTGGGGTAACGTCAGCGCTATCGACCGCGAACGCGGGCTGGTGGCGATTAAGCCCAGCGGCGTCGCCTACGAGACCATGAAAGCGGACGATATGGTGGTCGTGGATCTCGAGGGGAACGTGGTGAAAGGACGCTATCGTCCTTCTTCCGATACCGCCACGCATCTGGCGCTGTATCGCCGCTATCCGAGCCTTGGCGGCGTGGTGCATACCCACTCGACGCACGCGACGGCCTGGGCGCAGGCGGGTCTGGCCATTCCCGCGCTGGGGACGACCCACGCGGACTACTTCTTTGGCGACATTCCCTGCACCCGGGCGTTAAGCGCGCAGGAAGTGGCGGAGGCTTATGAGCTGAACACGGGCCACGTGATTATCGAAACGCTGGGTGACGTTGAGCCGCTGCATACGCCGGGCATCGTGGTCTATCAGCACGGGCCTTTTGCCTGGGGCAAGGATGCGCACGATGCGGTGCATAACGCGGTAGTGATGGAAGAGGTGGCGCGGATGGCGTGGATTGCTTGCGCGATCAACCCGCAGCTGAAGCCCATCGATAGCTGGCTGATGGACAAACATTTTATGCGCAAGCACGGGCCAGATGCCTATTACGGGCAAAAGTGAAACACGTGCTCCGGAGCATTTCATCTTTATGATGAATCAACCGGTCTGCTCCGGAGCCATTTTTAGTTTTGCTGATAAGCCGACGGCATGCAGCGCATGCCAACCAGCGTCACGACGCAGATTATCGCGCCGGCGTAAAACGTCGAGGCGGCGCCCAGAACTTCCCACAGCACGCCCGCACCTGCGCTGGCCAGCAGCAGGGCGATGCCGCTCATCAGGTTGAACATCCCGAACGCTGTTCCGCGCAGTTCAGGCGGGGCGGTGTGCGCCACCATCGCCGCCAGCAGACCCTGCGTCATGCCCATATGAATACCCCACAGCGCGACGCCGGCTAAAAGCGTGCTCCAGTGGCTGCTGAGCGCCAGCACGATATCGGCGGCGATCAGCACCATCAGGCCCCACTGCAGCATTTTGCTGTGGCTCATGCTGTCCGATAGTTTCCCGAATGGATAGGCGGTCAGGCTGTAAACCAGATTCATGGCGACCATCACCAGCGGAATAGCGAACAGCGGGATCGCCATCTGCTGGGCGCGCAGGACCAGAAAGGCTTCGCTGAAGCGGGCAAGGGTAAAAATCGAGCCGATAGCCACCACCCACCAGTAGGCGGCGGAAAGCTTCTTGAGATTCTCGCGGCGCAGGGGGTTAGTGCGTTTCTGGACGACCGCCGTCCTGGGCTCTTTTAATCCAAAGCCCAGTAAAGCGATAGAGAGAACGGCGGGGATCGCCGCGACCCAAAAAATAGACTGGAAATCGTTATCCCAGAGAAACATCAGCGCGACGGCAAGCAGCGGCCCCAGAAAAGCGCCGATGGTATCCAGCGACTGGCGCAGCCCGTAGGCGGCTCCGCGAATTTCCGGCGGGGTGACGTCGGCGACCAGCGCATCCCGCGGCGTGCCGCGTATCCCTTTGCCCACGCGGTCGATCATCCGGGCGCTAAACACTACGCCTGAGGTGGAGGCGATGGCGAAAAGAGGCTTACTCAGCGCACCCAGACCATAGCCAAGCAGCGCCAGCCCTTTACGCTTGCCGACATAGTCGCTGATGACGCCGGAAAACACCTTCAGCATCAGTGCGGTGGCTTCCGCGACGCCTTCGATAATGCCGATAATAATGACGCTGGCCCCCAGTGTGGTGGCCATAAATAAAGGGAGAAGGCTGTGGATCATCTCTGAGGAAACATCCATCAGCAGGCTAACGCCGCCCAGAACCCAAACCCCTTTTGGGATACGGCTTAGCGTGGCAAAACGCGGAACCATGAATAATCACTCCAGAGAATCATGCAGTTAGACAGAGATTAAATCAGGTTACGTGGAGACTGATAAGTCATGAGGGGAAATAATGCTCAATTGTATTGAGACTTCGCCCTGATCATCGGGCGAAGTCAAAGAGAGAGGGATTAGCGATAAATGGCTGCGCTGGCATGAATCACGCCGTTGCTTTCCGGTTCGTGAATCAGGATTGGCTGAAAATATTTTGCGCCTTGCGCATCGCTCAGCTGATTAAGTGCCCGATCGGCCTCTTGCTCAGTCGCCATATTATGGTTGATATAGATAACGCCCAGGCTCTGCACATCGTCCATGTTGCGTGCCTGGCGCCCATCGATCTTGATGGCTGCGAGCGCGTTGGCGCTCAGTAAAAGCGCAGCCATAGCGGCAATGATGATGTATTTCATACTCTACGCTCCTGACGTTCTGTCGACCATGCTGGCGTTAAATCCGGGATCCTCCTGGGTTAGCGATAGCTCTGATATAAGTGTAATCTCTGGCTACCGCGGGTATCGCGACCATTTCTGATGTAGTTGTTCAAAAAAGTGTCGCTGGTGCCGTTGATTAATTTTAAATCACTGACTTAGCGCAGCTTAGCGGTTAGTGCGAATTATTTGCGCAATTCGCTTGTCTTCCCAGGGCTGCGAAAGTAGAATGACGCGTCAATTTTTCGGCCGCCCTTTAACACGTTCCTTGCCTCCATGGGCCGCGGCTGACCCAGACAGGAGGCTGAATAATCCGTAAGGAGCAATTCGATGCGTCATTACGAAATCGTTTTTATGGTCCATCCTGACCAGAGCGAACAGGTTCCGGGTATGATCGAACGTTACACTGGTGCAATCACTGCAGCAGAAGGTACGATCCACCGTCTGGAAGACTGGGGCCGCCGTCAGCTGGCTTACCCGATCAACAAACTGCACAAAGCTCACTACGTTCTGCTGAACGTTGAAGCTCCGCAGGAAGCGATCGATGAGCTGGAAACTAACTTCCGCTTCAACGACGCCGTTATCCGCAGCATGGTAATGCGTACTAAGCACGCTGTTACCGAAGCATCTCCGATGGTTAAAGCGAAAGACGAGCGCCGTGAGCGTCGCGAAGATTTCGCAAACGAAACCGCAGATGATTCTGAAGCTGGGGATTCTGAAGAGTAATCCTGATGACCAATCGTCTGGAGTTGTCCGGCATTGTTTGCAGGACGCCACTTCGTAAGGTCAGCCCGTCAGGAATTCCACACTGCCAGTTCGTGCTTGAGCATCGTTCAGTGCAGGAGGAAGCCGGTTTTCACCGGCAGGCATGGTGTCAAATGCCCGTGATTATTAGCGGACACGAGAACCAGGCCATTACTCACAGTATAACGGTCGGTAGCGCAGTGACCGTTCAGGGGTTCATCTCTTGCCACAAGGCAAAGAACGGCCTGAGCAAAATGGTTCTGCATGCCGAGCAGATTGAATTGATAGATTCTGGAGACTAGCCAAATGGCACGTTATTTCCGTCGTCGCAAGTTCTGCCGTTTCACCGCGGAAGGCGTTCAAGAGATCGACTATAAAGATATCGCAACGCTGAAAAACTACATCACCGAAAGCGGTAAGATTGTCCCAAGCCGTATCACCGGTACCCGTGCAAAATATCAGCGTCAGCTGGCTCGCGCTATCAAACGCGCACGCTACCTGTCCCTGCTGCCGTACACTGATCGTCATCAGTAATCGGTCACGGTCCATTAATACGACTTTGAGAGGATAAGGTAATGCAAGTTATTCTGCTTGATAAAGTAGCAAACCTCGGTAGCCTGGGTGATCAGGTTAACGTTAAAGCGGGCTATGCTCGTAACTTCCTGGTACCACAGGGCAAAGCTGTTCCTGCTACCAAGAAAAACGTTGAATTCTTCGAAGCGCGCCGCGCTGAACTGGAAGCCAAACTGGCTGACGTTCTGGCCGCTGCTAACGCACGTGCTGAAGCAATCAACGCACTGGGCACCGTTACCATCGCGTCTAAATCTGGCGACGAAGGTAAACTGTTCGGTTCCATCGGTACCCGCGACATCGCTGACGCTGTAACTGCAGCTGGCGTTGCCGTTGCTAAGAGCGAAGTTCGTCTGCCGAACGGCGTTCTGCGCACCACCGGTGAGCACGAAGTGGACTTCCAGGTTCACAGCGAAGTCTTCGCGAAACTGGTTGTTAACGTTGTAGCTGAGTAATTTTTTACTCAGTTCGCGTCGAGACGCCGGCCTTGTGCCGGCGTTTTGCTTTTCTGCATTCCCCTTCTGTTGTTCTCTTCTGACACAATTGCAATATCAGGCCGTCAATGACCCATCCTTTGATCGGGAGGCGTTGATATGAGCGGACGCGACGCGGTACCAAATGAAGCGGGAAGAAGGAGACGGGAGTGAGAGGGCGCTTTTGCGCAGGCCGGGCATGATACCCGGCATGACCAGTGGATTCCTGGCGGCGATTAGCGCGCGCGAATAAAACTGCCGTTCGCCTGACGGGTGAACAGCACCTGCTGTCCGCCGCCGGTATCAATTGTCAGGCCGGTCACGACGCCATTCGCATTCTGACGAATTTGCACCGTCTGCCCGGTTTGCAGCGAACTGAGCGGTTTGCCCGGACCTTCTACCTGCGCCATCGCATAGACGTCGGTTGGCGGCAGATTATGATCGCGGAACAGCTGGGCCAGGGTTTTACCCGCTTCTATGCGGTAGGTACGCCACTGCTGCTCAATTCCCGGGGCCGACTGCTGCTGTTGCTGCTGCGGCTGAGAGTAGGCCTGGCTCTGTCCCTGCTCCACCGGTTCGTCCTGAACCGGCTCCGGCGCCACCGGCGCCATCTGATCGGCGTCATTCACCGTCGGCGTGGTGGTAATCGGCGGCAGCGGCATGGCCTGTTGGGAAGATTGCGGCTGGGACTGCGATTGCAGGTCGATATTGGCTTCGCGGCCACTTTGTACCGGGCTGCTGCTCTCCTCTGACGGGAGCAGTATGCCGATAATCACCAGCAACGCGCCGGCAATGATGCCTCGGCGGTGCATGGGCGGCAGCGGATCCATAATGCGAATATGATCCGGGGCGTGCCAGATCTTCGCCAGGGTAGGTGTGATGTCAAAGCGCCCGGGCATGGCTTTCCTCCTGCTCCGCATATTTTTATCCTGCTCTCCGTAGAGTATAGATGGCTAACTTCCTGATGGCCGAGACAAAGATATGTTTCGTGAGGTTAACCTGATATCTCCTATTGTTTCTGTTTCCCTCAGATTTGTCATCATCTCCGCGACAAAGTTTTACCCATCGGACGATGGCTGATATGCTGCCCACCACTTTACGCTCGTCGTCTTTCGAGTTGCTGATGCGCTGGCTGCGCCTGCCTGCACTGGCCACACTGTGGCCTGTCCTGCCGGTGAATCATCTGCATGCCGCCTTTTTGCTATCTGGAATCCGTCGAGTATGAAATTTTCCCCCCGAAAAATAAGGAAAGAAGATGGCAACCCCGACTTTTGACACTATTGAAGCGCAGGCAAGTTACGGTATCGGCTTGCAGGTTGGACAACAGCTGAGCGAATCCGGCCTGCAGGGGCTGCTGCCTGAAGCACTGGTTGCCGGCATTGCCGATGCGCTGGAAGGCAATCAGCCGCAGGTGCCGGTGGAAGCCGTTCACCGCGCGCTGCGTGAAATCCACGAACGTGCTGACGCGGTACGTCGCGAACGTTTCCAGGAGATGGCGGCCGATGGCCAGAAATACCTGGATGAAAACCGCGAGCGTGAAGGCGTGAACAGCACCGAATCCGGTCTGCAGTTCCGCGTTCTGACCCAGGGTGAAGGCGCGATCCCGGCGCGTACCGACCGCGTCCGCGTGCATTACACCGGTAAACTGATCGACGGTACCGTATTTGACAGCTCCGTGGCTCGCGGTGAACCGGCTGAGTTCCCGGTGACCGGCGTGATCGGCGGCTGGATTGAAGCGCTGACCCTGATGCCGGTGGGTTCCAAATGGGAACTGACTATTCCGCACAACCTGGCCTATGGTGAGCGCGGCGCAGGTGCTTCTATTCCTCCGTTCAGCACCCTGATCTTTGAAGTTGAACTGCTGGATATTATCTAATCAGCAGGTGCTTCCTCTCCCTTCAGGGGGAGGGAGCGACTAAAAATAGCGCAAAATACTTAAGTTAGGAGTTTGCTGGAATTTTATGTTGCGCTCAGCCTTTTTAGGTGTATTTTTGTGAGCTGTTTCGCGCTGCAGGAGTGATATAACACTCACTTTAAACATAAAATTAACATTATATCTAAATCATAGTATTCATCCCTCCGATTCTTACCTAATATCGATAAACCCTTTTTCAGGGTAATGACAAATGACGGGCCATCAGAGCCTGAACAACACAGACAGGTACAACAGGAAGAAAATCACATGGTAGATCAGGTTAAAGTCGCTGCCGAAGAGCAGGCTCCGACTGAACAATCGCTACGGCGAAATCTCACGAATCGACATATTCAGCTTATTGCTATTGGTGGCGCCATCGGGACGGGGCTGTTTATGGGGTCCGGCAAAACCATCAGCCTCGCCGGGCCATCCATTATTTTTGTTTATATGATCATCGGCTTTATGCTGTTTTTCGTGATGCGCGCGATGGGCGAATTACTGCTGTCGAATCTGGAATATAAATCGTTCAGTGATTTTGCCGCCGACCTTCTGGGGCCGTGGGCAGGCTATTTTACCGGCTGGACCTACTGGTTCTGCTGGGTGGTGACCGGGATGGCCGACGTGGTGGCGATTACCGCCTACGCCCAGTTCTGGTTCCCTGGACTTTCCGACTGGGTCGCCTCGCTGGCGGTTATCCTGCTGCTGCTGAGCCTGAACCTTGCCACCGTAAAAATGTTCGGTGAGATGGAGTTCTGGTTCGCGATGATCAAAATCGTCGCCATTGTGGCGCTGATTGTTGTCGGCCTGGTGATGGTGATGATGCATTTCAAATCGCCGACCGGCGTGGAGGCTTCTTTTGCCCATCTGTGGAATGACGGCGGATGGTTCCCGAAAGGGATCAGCGGATTCTTTGCCGGCTTCCAGATCGCGGTCTTCGCATTCGTCGGTATTGAGCTGGTAGGGACCACTGCGGCAGAAACCAAAGATCCGGAAAAATCCCTGCCGCGCGCGATTAACTCCATCCCGCTGCGTATTATTATGTTCTACGTCTTCGCACTGATCGTGATTATGTCGGTGACGCCGTGGAGCTCCGTGGTGCCGACCAAGAGCCCGTTCGTCGAACTGTTTGTCCTGGTGGGTCTGCCGGCGGCGGCCAGCCTGATTAACTTTGTGGTGCTGACTTCGGCCGCCTCTTCGGCTAACAGCGGTGTGTTCTCAACCAGCCGTATGCTGTTCGGCCTGGCGCAGGATGGTCAGGCGCCGTCGATGTTCGCCAAGCTGTCGAAACGTGCGGTACCGGCGAAAGGGCTGACCTTCTCCTGCATGTGCCTGCTGGGCGGCGTGGTGATGCTGATGGTGAACCCGAGCGTGATTGCCGCCTTCACCATGATTACCACGGTATCTGCGATCCTGTTTATGTTCGTGTGGACCATTATTCTGTGCTCATACCTGGTCTACCGCAAAAAGCGTCCGCATCTGCATGAGCAGTCCAAATATAAGATGCCGCTGGGTAAACTGATGTGCTGGGTCTGTATGGCGTTCTTCGTCTTCGTGCTGGTGCTGTTGACGCTGGAAGCCGACACGCGTGAAGCGCTGATCGTCACTCCGCTGTGGTTCGTTCTGCTGGCGGCGGGTTGGTTCTTCGCCGGTAAGAAACGTCTGGCGAAATAAAAAAATCTTCGGGAGAGATTTTTAACGTTGCTTGCAACGGCCCGAAGGGGGACGGACAGGACGTCCGTCATAAAAAAAGGCCACCGGGGTGGCCAATAAGACTGACAATGTCGAGGGCGCCTGCGGGCGCCTTTTTTATTTTCCGGCGAGGGCACGCGGAAACAGAACGTTGTTCTCCAGGCTGATATGTTCCATCAGATCGTCGATCAGTTGGTTAATGCCGTTGTACATCGCTTTCCACGTGGTGCAGGCTTCCGGCGGCGGGGTGACATTGTTGGTGACGTGCTTAATCACTTCCAGCAGCTCGCCCGCTTCGTCGTGTTCGCTTTCCATGACGCTGATGGGACCCGCGGCCTGAGTCCCCATGCCCTGTTTGATCATCGGGAACAGGATCTGCTCCTCTTTCATCATGTGGCTGGAGAGCTCCTGGTGCAGCATGGTCAGGTATTTGGCTAAGCCGTTCGGCACGTTGGGCTTATCGGCATGCACCCGTTCAACTTTGCTGGCCTGCAGGATAAGCTCCGGCAGCTGTTCGCGATGGCGATCGTGGTAGCGAGCGATGATATGGTCGATGATTTCGGCATAGGGTGCGGTACGCCAGTCTTTCTCTACCGGCTCTTCCGCCAGTCTGGCCAGCTCGGCTTCGATCGCCGCGACGTCCAGCTCCTTACGCGCTGCGGCGCGTTCCAGCGTCTGTTTGCCGCCGCAGCAGTAGTCCATATCGTATTTACGGAACAGCGCGGAGGCGCGCGGAATCGTCAGCGCCAGCTCGCCTAAAGGTTGGTCACGAAAAGCCATAGCGAATACCTCGTCTTTAAAAATATAAGATGCATATTAAATGCATCTTATTGGCAAGGAAATACCCCTTTCGGATACCAGGCTATTTTTTATTCTCGCAGACCCGCGCCACAACCACCGGTTTTTGTGGTCGCGAACAGACCGCGTAGACCACGCCAACAACCAGTAGCAGGATGCCGCTGAGCGTCAGCAGCGGCGGCATGCTTTGTCGTAACAGGAAGGTATACAGCAGGCCCGCCAGCGTTTCGAAGACGATGAGCGGCCCGAGAATGACCGTTGGCAGCTTCTGGCTGGCGATATTCCAGCACAATGCGCCGACCCAGGAGCAGAGGACCGCGATGGCCAGCATCAGCGTCACGAAGATCAGGGGACGTGGGCCAAAGGGCAACGGGAAGTCGACCTGCTGGGCATGCAGCCATCCGCAGGCAATCAGATAACCGGCCAGCGAGACCGGTAGCGTCACCAGCGCCTGCGCCGTCGCCCACATCATCGGATGCTTATCCGGGTTTTCCCGCAGCCAGCGTGCATTGCGCAACGCGTACCAGGCCCAGCAGGCCACCGATATCAGCGCCAGACCAATACCGGAACCGTAGCGCCAGATACTGAAATTGGGCAGTCCCTGGCGCAGTTCGGCAATATTGACGCACACCAGGCCGACAGCGATACAGGAGAGCGCCGGAAAGAGACGTCGCCACGGTAGCTTACCGTCGCGCTGGCTGTAGAGCAGGTTAGCCATCACCGGCAGCACCACCGGCAGGGTGCCGATAATCATCGTCGATACCGGCGCACCGGTGCGCTGAATGGCGCTGGCGAGACAAACGTAATAGATCAGATTGCCCATCATGGTCAGCCCCAGCGCCGTCCACCAGTCTCGTCCGGAAAGCTGTCGCAGTCGCGCGCGACCGAGCCATGCCAGCGGCAGGGCAATCAGCCCCAGCGCCAGATAGCGTCCCATGGATTGCAGCACCGCCGGGTATTCCGGTACCAGCACCGGGCCGACGAATATTAACCCCCACATCATCCCCGCCAGCAGGGCATACAACACACCACTAATCATCACGCCATCCGTACCGGTTTCAGTTGGCTAAAGTGTAGAAGAGGCCGCGTCGGGAATATTGTATGAGATTGCGCATTAGCGCCGGGCGACCTGCTTTTGATAGCGCACCGGGGTGATGCCGTAGCGGCGGGTAAAGGCGCGGGTCAGGTGTGACTGATCGGTCAGACCGGTGGCGGCGGCCACTTCGGCAGCGGGCATGCCGTGGGTGAGGAAGGCTTTGGCGCGCCACAGGCGAATGGCCATCAGCATCTGATGGGGCGTGACGTGGAAATGCGCCTTAAACTGGCGCTGAAAGTGGTACGGGCTCAGGGCGGCAACCTGCGCCAGCTCATCAAGGGAAACGGCGTGCATATAGTTGTCATGCAGATAATCGCGTACGCGCTCGAAACGGTGGGCGGCTTCCGCGATAACCGGGGCGTGATGGGCCAGCGGGCGGAAGGTATCGATCACGTCGAGCAACAGACCCTGCTGAGCCAGCGGATCGTCGGTATGCCATAAGCCATAAATAAGCTGACAGAGCCGCTGCGAGCGCTGCGGATCCTGACGAACCACCTCACTGAACCACCAGTGGCGCACGCCGGTGACCTCTTCCAGCATCTGCGGCTCCAGATAGACCATACGGTAGCGCCAGCCGTCGGCGGTGGCCGCTTCTCCGGTGTGCAGTTCGTCAGGGTTCATGGTAATGATGGAGTTAACCGGAGCGACATGCTGGCTGCCGCGATAGCGAAAACGCTCGGCGCCGAGCTCTATCGCACCGATGCCGAAGGCTTCATGGGTATGGGGTTCGAAAGCGTAGCGGGAGATATGGGCATGGTACAGCTCAACGCCGGGCAGCTGCGCCGGATGGCGAAAGCGCGCGCTGTCTCTCTCATCGTTGAACTGTTCCGGTACGCCCTGCATTGCGTTTCTCCCGACGGATATCCTTTTATTATTGAGGATGACCCGCCGGGAAGCTACAAAAATTAACCTTTTTGTAACCGTTACAGAATGCCTTTGATGCTCTCAGCCAGCGGCGTCGTCGGGCGACCAATCAACGCGCTCAGGGTACGGCTGTCGTCAAACAGACCGCCTTTAGACGCGCCGATATCGGAGTCGGCGAGCATATCCGCCAGCCCTGCCGGCAGGCCGACGCTCTTCAGCGCAGCGGCGAAGTCGGCTTCGCTCAGGTTCTGATACACCACGTTTTTACCGCTCTGCTTGCTCAGCGCGGCAGCCAGTTCGCTCAGGGTCCAGGCTTCATCGCCGGCCAGCTCGTACACTTTCCCGGCATGACCCTCTTGCGCGATAACGCGTGCGGCGGCTTCGGCATAATCGGCGCGGGTCGCCGAGGCGATTTTGCCGTCACCAGCAGCACCGATAAACACGCCATGCTCAAGAGCCGGCGGCGCGCTGGCGAGATAGTTCTCGGTGTACCAGCCGTTGCGCAGCAGAGCATAAGGGATACCGGATTCGGCGAGCATTTTCTCGGTTTCAACATGCTCAACGTGCAGGCCAAGCGGGGATTTATCGGCATGCAGCAGGCTGGTGTAAGCGATAAATTTTACCCCGGCGGCTTTGGCGGCATGAATGACGTTACGGTGCTGCGGGGTACGCTGACCGACTTCGCTGGAGGAGATCAGCAGCAGTTTATCCACGCCCTGCAGCGCGGCGGTCAATGCCGCTTCGTCGGTATAATCGGCCTGGCGAACCACAATACCCTGCTGGCTCAGCGCTTCGGCTTTTGCCGGGTTACGCACAATGGCCACAATCTGGCTGGCGGCCGTGGTTTTTAACAGATTTTGTAGGACGAGGTGGCCAAGCTGGCCGGTGGCGCCGGTAATCGCGATCATCAGTATTCTCCTTCGTGTTGCGTGACAGTTGTGATAAGCTAACATCTTAACTAACTTTTAGTAAGTACGTACAAAAAGGTAAGTATGAAAATGGCGAATCCGACGCTAAGCGAACAGATGCGCGACGGTAATCTGTTTGTGGAAGAGTGCCCGTCACGTGACGTGCTGAAACATGTGACCAGCCGCTGGGGAGTGTTAATCCTGATCGCGCTGCGTACGGGAACCCATCGCTTCAGCGATTTACGCCGCAAGATGGGCGGCGTCAGTGAAAAGATGCTGGCACAGTCGCTGCAGGCGCTGGAGCAGGATGGCTTTATCAACCGGGTTTCGTATCCGGTGGTACCGCCGCACGTAGAGTATAGTCTGACCCCGCTCGGTGAGCAGGTCAGTGAGAAAGTGGCGGCGCTGGCCGACTGGATTGAGCTGAATCTGCCCGTGATTCTGGCAAACCACGAGCAGGACGTTGCCTGACCGGAGAAGCCCGGATCGCGGCGGCAGTCGCTGATCCGGCCTGTCGCCGCGCGTTGTATTCCTGCTTTGTCGCCCCGCTAAGCGCAGCGCGAGCGGGAAGTGCAATTCGTTATTGACTCAAATCCAGCTGGTAAATCGCAAAACCGATATCGTCGGTAGCGACCTGATGCATCGGGTACTGCGCTTTCTCTTTAATAAATGCCGCGGCTTTTGCACCCGGAGAGGTTTCAAAGCGGATATCCAGCGGCGCTGGGCTATGAATCGGGGCCAGCCGCCAGTTGTTGTCGGCGGCCGGGTGGATAGCGCCCGCTTTTTTCGACTCTGCGCCGATCCATGCCGCCAGTACCGAACGGTTCTCGTCCGGGGAGGCAAAAGCAATGTGGCTATCGCCGGTTCCGGCAAATTTACCGCCGTAGGCGCGGTAGTTATTGGTGGCGACGAGGAAGGTGGCTTTGGGGTCAACAGGTTTACCGTTAAAGGTCAGATCCTTAATTCGTTCTGCCTGCGGGTGAATCATCTGACACTCGCCGTCGTAGCGCGCCGGCTGGGTGATGTCAATCTGGTAGTTTACGCCGTCAATCACATCAAAGTTGTAGGTACGGAAACCGTCCCAGTTGATTAACGACTGCGGTTTGCTGCTGCTGGGGTCAATCTGATTAAACTGCCCGGCGGAGCACTCCAGCCACTCTTTCACCTCTTTACCGCTCACCTTCATCACCACCAGGGTATTGGGATAGAGATACAGGTCGGCGGCATTGCGGAAGGTGAGCTGGCCTTTTTCCACCTCAACGAAGCTGGCAGGGTCGTTTTTACGGCCGCCGACTTTAAACGGCGCGGCGGCGGAAAGCACCGGCAGCTTCGCCAGATCCGGGTCGCCCTGGATAAAGTGTTCAACATAGGCCTTCTGCGCCATGTTCACGACCTGCACGGTGGGGTCGTCCTGGACTAGCGCCAGGTAGCTGTACATGTTGTCTGAAGACTGGCCGATGGGCTGGCTGACGAACTCGCGGGTGGCGTCATGATCGGCTTTCAGTACCTGCACCATCCGCGTATCTTCCGCCGCCAGGGATTTTTTCGCCACGGCGTCATAGACAGGGCGCGCCTCGGCTTTGGCCTGAGCGACCCGCCATTGACCGGCATCGTTATTCAGCACCAGATCGACAACGCCAAGGTGGTCACCCCACATACCGGGCATCACGGCCGGGATGCCGTTCAGGGTGCCTTTGTTGATATCCGCACCCTGAATGCCGGCAAAATCTTTCCCCGGGAACACCGCATGGGCGTGGCCGAACATAATGGCATCCACGCCGGGCACCTGGCTGAGGTAGTACACCGAATTTTCCGCCATCGCGTGGTAAGGATCGGCAGATAGTCCCGAATGTGCGACCACCACCACCACATCTGCGCCTTTTTCACGCATTTCCGGCACATACTGACGCGCGGTTTCAGTGATATCGTTGACGGTCACTTTGCCGCTGAGATTGGCTTTATCCCAGGTCATGATTTGCGGCGGCACAAAACCGATATAGCCGATACGCAGCGTCTGCGTTTTGCCGTCGCGATCCTGCACCGTCGTCTCTTTAATCAGGTACGGCGTAAACATCGGTTTACCGGTTTTGGTGTCGATAATATTGGCGTTTACGTAGGGAAATTTCGCCCCGGCGAGCGCCTTGTGCAGGAACTCAAGGCCGTAGTTGAACTCGTGATTGCCGAGGTTACCTATCGCGTAATCCAGCGTATTCATCGCCTTATACACCGGGTGGACATCACCGCTGTTGAGCCCTTTGGCAGCCATATAGTCACCCAGCGGACTTCCCTGAATGACATCGCCGTTATCGACCAGCACGCTGTTTTTGACTTCCTGGCGAGCTTTTTCAATCAGCGTAGCGGTGCGCACGAGGCCAAATTTTTCCGTTGCGGCGTCTTTGTAGTAGTCGAAATCCATCATATTGCTGTGCAAATCGGTGGTTTCCATAATTCGCAAATCGACCGTCGCGGCGTTCACGCTGGCGGCAATCAGCGTGGCCAGTAACGTTGCGCTAAACTTAATCATCAGAGGCGTCCTTTTTATGAGCAATGACACAGAAGAAAATGTATGTACATCCTGTTGCTTACAGAAATGTGAATCATGCCGAAAACTGGCTCATGAAACCGCCATCGTTATCACAGATAGCGGAACTCGCAGCGATGCGATATAACTAAAACAACGAGTTAACGCCACTGTAACCAGATGAGGTGGAGAATGTTAGAACAAGTATGTCAACTTGCACGGATTGCAGGTGATGCCATCATGGAAGTCTATGATGGAAAGCAGCCGATGGACGTTGCCAGCAAGAAGGATGATTCTCCGGTCACCGCGGCAGACCTCGCCGCGCACAAGGTGATTATGCACGGCCTGCTGGCGCTGACGCCCGATATCCCGGTGCTCTCTGAAGAAGATCCCCCCGGATGGGAGGTGCGGCAGCACTGGCAACGCTACTGGCTGGTGGATCCGCTGGACGGCACCAAAGAATTTATTAAACGTAACGGTGAATTTACCGTCAATATTGCCTTGATTGAAAAAGGAAAACCGGTCCTTGGCGTGGTTTACGCGCCGGTCTTAAAGGTGCTGTATAGCGCAGAAGGCGGAAAGGCGTGGAAAGAGGAATGCGGCATGCGCAAGCAGATTCAGGTACGGGATGCCCGGCCGCCGCTGGTGGTTATCAGTCGCTCCCACGGCAACGATCCGGAACTGCAGGAGTACCTGGAACATATTGGCGAGCATCAGACCACCTCGATCGGTTCGTCGCTGAAATTCTGCCTGGTGGCGGAAGGTCAGGCCCAGCTTTATCCACGCTTTGGGCCGACCAGCACCTGGGATACCGCCGCTGGCCATGCCGTTGCGGTAGCTGCCGGGGCGCACGTTCACGACTGGCAGGGGCGTACTCTGGACTATACCCCGCGTGAATCTTTCCTGAACCCCGGCTTCCGGGTCTCTATTTACTAAGCAGTTTGTGCAGCAGGGCGACCACCTGCTGCACTTCATCCTGCGTGAGCGCGCCATCTTTGGCCCACTGAACGCGACCGTCTTTATCCAGCACCACAATCGCTGAACTCTCCTCCTGCAGCTGCCAGGCTTTACGGGCCAGGCCGTTGCTGTCGACAATAAACTGCGACCAGGGGTAGAGCTGTTTGTTGCTCTCAATGCTGCTACGTACGAACATGCCGGAACCCGGAATGGCGTCATCGGTATTCACGATGGTGGTGGTCTGGTAACGGTCGTGCGGGAATTTAGCGGCCTTAATTGCCTCTATCAGAGTGGCATTTTTCTCTTTTGCCGACGTGCGTCCGGCGATGTGCTGCACCACGCGAACTTTTCCTGCCAGCTGCGAGCTATTCCAGTTTTTATAGCTAAACTTATCATTATCCAGAATTAATTCTCCCCGGTCGGCAATGCCAACCGGCGCGACGCGCTGGCCATCGACAAAATTATGCGCTGAGGCCATCAGCGGGAACAGGAGGCAGGAAACCGCCAGTAGCTTACGTAGGGTCATGATGAGTCCTTATTTTTATGCAGGTGATCCGACCACTTGGTCTCGTTTAAGCATAAGTGCGATTCCCCGGCATTACACGCAATCAGGGTGCCAGTTTGCGTGTTAACGCACATATTCGAAGGAAATCGGCGACTTATACTAACTTCTACGTATGTTTGAAAAGAAAGTTCTTAATTATTGTCATCAAAAGGTAAATAAACTTATGCATGCTGGGTATTACAGAAGTTCTGGACTATAGTTTCAGGGCATTAAAATTTGCGCTCCCGAATCGTGGGCCAAGTGTGGCACCACAAGAGCGTAACCCTGGCAGGAGACAACAATGAAAATTTTCCAACGCTACAATCCGCTACAAGTGGCGAAGTACGTGAAGATCCTGTTCCGTGGACGGTTATACATCAAGGATGTTGGCGCTTTTGAGTTTGATAAGGGCAAAATCCTTATCCCGAAGGTTAAAGACAAGCAGCATTTGTCTGTGATGTCTGAAGTCAATCGTCAGGTTCTGCGTCTGCAAACAGAGATGGCTTAACCTGAATAACGATATAGCTATGCGGTAAAAAAACGGCTCCTGATGGAGCCGTTGATGTTTCTGGCCTATCCCTTCATTTCCGCATAGCGTTTACGGTACTCGCCCGGCGGAATGCCGTTGTGTTTGCGGAAAATACGCGTGAAGTAGACCGGGTCTGCGTAACCGACCGACAGGGCGATTTTGTTAAGCGGCAGGGAAGTACTCTGGATCAGCCATCGCGCGCGGTTAATGCGTTGCGCCTCGCGCCAGGCGTATACCGTTTGCCCCAGCTCATTTTTGAACAGATGCGCCAGCCGTGAAGGCGAGATAAAAACCATCGCTGCCAGGTTTTCAATTTTAATCTCCTGAGCAATATGCTCGTTAAGATAGTCACATATGGCGTTAATCCGCGGATCGTGAGCGTGGCGATTGCTGATCGGCTGTCGCTGAAAGCAGCTCAGGATCAGGCGCTCCAGCGCATTCATCGCCAGCGCTTCAGAAAGCGGGGCGGAAGCGGAATGATGGCGGATGACTTCATAGAAAAGATCGCGCAGATTTTGCAACTGTTCAGGATCGTTGACCGTTGTTTTGCCAATGCCGTGGCTCGTTTGATCCCATTTCAGCCAGTCTATCCAGTAGGGGCGGGGGATAAAGTAGATCCATAAATGATCCCAGTGCTCGCTGTGTTCATCCCGCCCGTAATGATGGGGAACGCCGGGCGGGAAGAGCAGCAGATCGTTTGCACGAAACAGAAGGGAGCCATCGCCCGCTTTCGCGCGCGCCTGGCCGCGCAGAGTCAGATTGATGATGTAACCTTTCATCCCCTGCGGGCGGTTAATGTAGTAGTCCAGCTTTGACCCGCGGGTGATGGGGGTAAAGCCGGCGACGACCCAGGCGTTGAAGGTAAAGGTCTTCATCAATGGCGAGAAGTTCAGTAGCTCATTGATATCCAGTTCCATCGTTTCTCCCGCCTGAACGCCGCTGTCCGGTTAACTTTCGATGATACTAAATTCCCATGCCTTGAGACGCAACGGCTGGCCGCAGCTTACCTTATCCCCGCTCAACAGCGCGTTGCCTGATGTCTCGCTGATGAACTCCAGCGGCTCGCCGGAGTAGTTGAACAGGAAGTGGATGCGGTTGCCGTCACGGTTGCGCATCTGTTTAACCACCAGCGGATAGCGGTACGCCGACGTGCGCGAGCGCAGATCCAGGCCAGAGGTGAGGACGTCAAATAGCTGACTAACCAGCGTTTTCTGCGGCAGGAAGCCTACGTAAATCGCCCGCCCCTGGCCGTAATCTGCGTCGGTAGCGGCGGCATATTCGCTCCATGCCGGATGCTGATAGCGCAGCAGCGTGCGGGTAGTGGAGTCCGGCGTCAGCAGCTCCATCCACAGTTCGGCCTGATTGTCTTTACTGCAATCAATGTCTGCGCGGCATGAACTTACCGTGGTCTCCTCCGGCAGGGTGAACTGGCTGTAGCTCACGCCGCAGCTCTCGCGCAAAATCCCCGGCTGGGCGCCGGTTCGCACCTTGACGTTTTCATCGCTAAAGCCCGATTTAAAGCCGATCAGCGCTCTGCCGCCTTGTTCAATATAGCGATTGATGCGCGTAAGCAGGCCATCATCAGCGGCGTAAAGTCCGGGCACGATCAGCGCGCGGTAGCGCGAGGTTTCCTCATTAACATCATGGATAATATCGACACTGATATTGTGGTCGTACAGCGCATCGTGGAAGCGGCGAAAAATATCGTTATAAATATTGCCCTGCGTATCGCCGGGGCGGAACTGATTGAGGGCGTCCATTGCTTCATTGCTCACCAGCAGCGCGACGTCGTTTTCTGCTTTCAGCTCCGCCAGCTGCGGCGACAGGCGGGCGAAGTCAGCCCCGATAGTGGTCGCCTCCTGCCAGGTCGCATTGCGCGAGAAGTCGTGGCTTAACAGCCCCTTCCAGTAGGTCTCGAACGAGTTATGAATCGAATGCCAGTGCCAGTAGGAGACCATCGCCGCACCTGAGGCCACGTGGCTAAAGGCCTGCAGACGCAGCTGTCCCGGGAAAGGCGTCCACTGGGCGAAGCCCTGCGCCTGGGTTTCCAGTACGAAGTAGTTCTTACCCTGCCTGAGCGAACGGGTAATGGCGCCGCCAAAGGCGATTTCCCGCCCGGTCAGGTGCTTCTGACTCGGGTGATAGATATCGACACCGGCAATATCCAGCGCCTGCGCCGCCGCAAAATGGTCGACTCGCGGCTGCACGCCATAGGAGTAGCCGCGCCATTCAAAATCGAAGTTGTGGGTGACGAACTGATGCGGCTGGGCATATTCACGCACGATGTCCGCCTGCCAGGCGAGGTACTCGGTCACCTGCTGGCGCTGGTAGCGGGAGAACGCGCAGGCGAGGCTGGCGTTAATGGTATTTTCGACCGGCGGAAAATCCTGCCAGCTATCGATGCGGTTGCTCCAGTAGTCCAGACCAAAATCTTTATTCAACCGGGCGAGATCGGGATATTGTTCCCGCAGGCTGCGCACAAAACCCTCCTGCATATAGCGGCCGATATTATCGTAATGCTTGGTTTCGTTATCCAGCTGCCAGCCAATAATCGCCGGATGGTGCTGCACGTGCGCCATCAGAGTGCGGATAATCTTTTCGGCGTAGCGGCGAAAGGTCGGGTTGACGATATCCATGATCTGCCGTGGACCATATTTTTGCTGTCCGTCGACGGTGGTGACCAGAATGTCCGGATGTTTAGCCGCCAGCCAGGCCGGGACGGCGTAAGTCGGCGTGCCGATAATCACCGCGATCCCCGCTTCATGCATAGCGTCCAGCACCCGGTCGATATGGTAGAAGTTATACTCGCCTTCCTGAGGCTCCAGCGTACTCCAGGTCGATTCGGCAATCCGCACCACGTTAATGCCCGTTTCGCGCATTAAGGCGATATCTTTCGCTAACCGGTCTTCCGGCATATATTCATCGTAATACGCCACGCCATAAAATAAATCAGACATACAGGTTACCTCCTTGAATTAATGCACGGATGCCGGCTGCGGGGCAAAAGTGCGCGCTTTGTCCAGCGTAATAAATGAAATCAGCGTAAAGCACAGGGCGATACTGCCGAGAACGATATAGCTGCTGGTAAAGCCCATGCTCTGGTACATATGGCCGATGCCGGTAGAAAGAAAAATAGAGCTAAAGCTTTTAGAGAACTGGAAGCCAATTAAGTAAACGGTGGCGGAAAGCATCGGGTTGAAATTGGCGAAGATATATTTTAATGCTGCAACCAGCAGCACCGAGCTTTCAAAACCGTGCAGTAGTTTAATCAGGCTAATGGATACCGGCCCCACTGCCCAGGCAGAACCGATAATGCGCAGGCTCATAATCATCCCGCAGTACAGCAGAGCATTTTTCGGGCCGATTTTATTCACGAACCATGGGGCAAAAAACATCACGACCGCATCAAGGAAAATCTGACCGGTGGTTAAATAGCCGAAGACCTCCGCGCCGCGCGCTTTGCTCTCAAAGAAGTGGCTGTAATAGATAGCGAACTGCTGGTCGTAGGTTTCATATACCGCGCCGACGCCAATCATATAGATGGCGAAGAACCAGAATTTCTTCATTTTCAGCAGCGATGTGGCGTCGCTTAAGGTGACCGGCGAAGCTTTCCCGCCCGGCATCGCGCCCTGTTTATCCGCGCTAATCTGCATTTTCCAGACAATCACCAGCAGGCAAACTCCCGCGCAGCTGGCCAACCAGAAAATCATATTCTGATCGATCCCGTAGAGCTTACCTGCCGCAAAGGTACCGATAGCCGCGCCAATACCGCCAAACATTCTGGCGCGACCAAACTCAAACCCGGAAGCGCGGCTGACTTTATCAATATAGGCTTCGCAAATACCGCAACCAGCGCCATAGGCCATACCAATATAGATGCCGCCGGCCAGCGCCCCGAGAAAAACGTTAATTTTTAATAATGGCGCAAAGACGTAAATCCAGTAGGGGGCAAATAAAGTGATAATAATTGCCAGCAGCCACATGAGGTTTTTACGATAGACCAGTTTGTCGGAGATGAAACCGAATAATGGCTGAACGCAAACGGCAATAATCGCAGTAAAGGAATAAACCAGGCCGACATCAGTGTAATTAATGCCGATGGTTTCCGTTAACCACAGTGATAAATAAGGATAGCAGCATCCCCAGCCAATAAAGAAGAACAGGAAGAACAGACAGCTTATATAGTAATTCTTATTTGATTCAATCATGGTAATCCTCGCTCCCGTTGAACAGGAATATGATCGTGTAGACGCGAGCAAAGTTACCTTTTTGCGCGGAGGGGAGTCATGAAAGTTTCGCTATGGAACAGTAAAAATCTGCTATCGCCTGAGGGGCGTGAGCCGCCTCACATTCGGACAATAAAAAAGGCGGAGTTTTCATCCGCCTTTTATGTTCGACCCAATACTTTACGCCGGCTCTTTATCGCTATTCACGGCGTCCGGCTGTTTCGGTACCAGCACGGTCGGTTTGTTGTCGATGCGGGTTACCAGCAGCTGGTCAATCCGGTAGTTGTCGATATCCACCACCTCGAATTTATAGCCGGAGAATTTCACCGCATCGGTGCGTTTCGGGATCTTACGCAGCATAAACATCATAAAGCCGCCGATGGTCTCGTAGTTGCCGGACTGCGGGAATTCGTCGATATCCAGCACGCGCATGACGTCGTCAATCGGCGTACCGCCATCAATCAGCCATGAGTTCTCATCGCGAGCGACAATTTGCTCCTCCAGTCCCTGACCGACCAGATCGCCCATCAGAGTAGTCATGACGTCGTTGAGGGTGATAATCCCCACCACCAGCGCATATTCGTTCATGATCACCGCGAAGTCTTCCCCGGCGGTTTTAAAGCTTTCCAGCGCTTCAGAGAGCGTCAGCGTATCCGGAACAATCAACGTATTGCGAATCTGTACGCCGCCGGTCAGCACCAGGCTTTGGTTCGCCAGCACGCGATTAAGCAGATCTTTAGAGTCCACGTAGCCGATGATGTGGTCGATATCTTCGTTACAGACCAGGAATTTGGAGTGCGGGTGTTCCGCCACCTTGTTCTTCAGGCTCTGCTCGTCTTCGTGCAGATCAAACCAGATGATATTTTCACGCGAGGTCATAGACGACGGAACGGTACGCGACTCCAGCTCGAAAACGTTCTCAATCAGCTCATGTTCCTGCTTACGCAGCACCCCGGCCAGCGCGCCGGCTTCTACCACGGCGTAAATGTCGTCGGAAGTAATATCGTCTTTACGCACCATCGGTATTTTGAACAGGCGGAAGATGTTGTTAGCCATGCCGTTGAACAGCCACACCAGCGGACGGAAGACCAGCAGGCAGAAGCGCATCGGGTTGATGATACGCAAAGCAACGGCTTCTGGCGCAATCATACCGATGCGTTTCGGGGTCAGGTCAGCGAACAGAATGAACAGGCTGGTGACCAGGGTAAAGGAGATGATAAAGCTCAATTGCTCTGAAAGCTCAGCTGACATGTACTGGCTCAGCAGGCTGTGAAACGCCGGCGAGAATGCCGCATCACCGACGATACCACCAAGAATGGCGACGGCGTTGAGGCCGATCTGTACGACGGTAAAGAATGTGCCCGGGTTTTCCTGCATTTTGAGAACGCGTTGAGCGTTCACGTTGCCGTCATCGGCCAGCAGTTTGAGTTTGATCTTACGTGAAGCTGCCAGCGAGATCTCCGATATCGAAAAAAACGCACTGACAGCGATCAGACAAAGAATAACTAAAATACTATTTAACATAGTTTATCCAGCCGTTGAGGCCAGATCCTCGGAAGGGAAGTTGATAACTCTATAGTGGAATACATAAAAAACCGGTCCGAAGGCTCTGGACCGGCTATAACACAGGGTAGTATAGCGTAAGCGACTGTAAAGCCGCCAGAGCGTTAATTATTCACCTCAGTGATAAACGCTATTATGCCTGTGGGGGCAGACAGACGCCAATGCCTCCGATACCGCAGTAGCCGTACGGATTTTTGTGCAGGTACTGCTGATGATCGTCCTCGGCGTAGTAAAACGGCTTCGCCGGAGCAATTTCCGTGGTAATTGTGCGGGTGTCGTTGGCGTCGCGCATTGCGGCCTGGAAACGTGCCAGACTGGCCTTCGCCGCCTCATCCTGCTCTGGAGTCAGCGGATAGATGGCGGAGCGATACTGGGTGCCATGGTCATTGCCCTGCTGCATACCCTGGGCCGGATCGTGGTTCTCCCAGAAAACCTGCAGCAGCTGCGCGTAGCTGATGACCTGCGGATCGTACACAATGCGTACGGCTTCGGCATGGCCGGTGTCACCGGTACAGACTTCACGGTAGGTCGGGTTCGGCGTATAGCCGCCGGTATAGCCCGCTGCGGTGCTGTAGACGCCAGGCAACTGCCAGAACAGACGCTCAACGCCCCAGAAACAGCCCATCGCGAACAGGGCAACTTCCATCCCGTCCGGGACATTGGTCATGGAGTGGCCATTGACAGCGTGGAGTGTTGCCACTGGCATAGGGGTGTTGCGTCCTGGCAGCGCATCCGCCTGGGCGACAAGATGCGTTTTATCAAATAGACTCACGGTTGGCCTCTCAAAACATAAGTCGTGGTTAAGGTTGTAACGAAGCGTGTCTTTTTACACAATAAACATGCCCGATACGTCTAGATTTAAACATAAGAATTATTTGGTTTAGCGTTTCTTTTTCAACCCTAAGTTGTTGGGGTTTTATTAAGCCGTGGAACGGCGCTTTCGTTTCCTTCGGGGGGAAACAAGGATATTCAGGAGAAAACGTGCTACAAATCCGCCAGTTATGTATCACCAGCCTTTTGCTGGTCAGCGGGGTCGCTAGCGCCGCGAGCGTGCGTTTGCAGGTTGAGGGGTTATCCGGAGAGCTGGAAAAAAACGTCCGAGCTCAACTTTCTACGATCCAGAGCGACGAAGTGACGCCGGATCGCCGCTTTCGTGCGCGCGTCGATGATGCGATTCGCGAAGGGTTGAAGGCCCTCGGATACTACGAACCGACAATCGTTTTCGACCTCCGTCCGCCGCCGAAAAAAGGCCGGCAGGTGCTGATTGCCAAAGTCACGCCAGGTGAACCGGTACGTATTGGCGGCACGGAAGTCATCCTGCGAGGCGGTGCGCGCACCGACCGTGACTATCTGGATTTGTTAAAAAAGCGCCCGGCTATCGGCACCGTCCTGGATCATGGCGATTATGACAGCTTCAAGAGCTCGCTCACCCACGTTGCGCTGCGTAAGGGCTACTTTGACAGCGAATTCATCAAAAGCCAACTTGGGGTTTCTCTCGAGCGTCATCAGGCCTTCTGGGATATCGACTACAACAGCGGCGAGCGCTACCGCTTTGGTCCGGTCACTTTTGAAGGCTCGCAAATTCGCGATGAATATCTGCAAAACCTGGTACCGTTCAAGCAGGGCGACTACTACACCTCGCAGGATCTCGCCGAACTTAACCGCCGCCTGGCGGCAACCGGCTGGTTCAGCTCCGTCGTAGTGGCGCCGCAGTTTGAAAAATCCCGCCAGACCAAAGTTCTGCCTTTGCAGGGCGTGGTCTCCCCGCGTAAAGAGAATACCGTGGAAACCGGGGTCGGCTACTCAACCGATGTCGGGCCGCGCGTCAAAGGGACGTGGAAAAAGCCGTGGATGAACTCCTACGGACATAGCCTGACTTCCAGCCTCAGCCTCTCCGCCCCTGAACAGCAGCTTGATTTCAGCTATAAGGTGCCGCTGTTAAAAAGCCCGCTGGAGCAATACTACCTGATGCAGGGCGGTTTTAAGCGTACGGACCTCAATGATACGAAAGCCGACTCAACGACCCTTGCGGTATCACGTTTTTGGGAAATGTCGAGCGGCTGGCAGCGCGCGCTGAATCTGCGTTGGAGCCTTGACCACTTTACCCAGGCCAACGTCACTAACACCACGATGCTTATCTATCCCGGGGTGTCGGTAAACCGTACCCGCTCCCGGGGGGGGCTGATGCCGACCTGGGGCGATTCCCAGCGCTATTCGCTGGACTACTCCAACACCATGTGGGGCTCGGATATTAACTTCATCGTCGCCCAGGCGCAGGATGTATGGATCCGCACGCTCTATGACCGCCATCGCTTTGTGGTGCGCGGCAACCTCGGCTGGATTGAAGCCGATGACTTCAACAAAGTCCCGCCGGATCTGCGTTTCTTCGCCGGTGGCGACCGCAGTATTCGCGGCTATAAATACAAATCGATCTCACCGAAGGATGACGATGGCAAACTGATGGGGGCCTCGAAGCTGGCGACAGGTTCGCTGGAGTATCAGTACAACGTCAGCGGAAAATGGTGGGGCGCAGTCTTCGTCGACAGCGGCGAAGCGGTGAGCGACATCCGCAAAAGCGATTTTAAAACCGGCGCCGGCGTCGGCGTGCGCTGGCAGTCGCCGGTTGGCCCGATCAAGCTGGATATTGCCGCGCCGGTCGGCGATAAAGACGAACACGGTTTACAGTTTTACATCGGTCTGGGGCCTGAATTATGAGTTTATGGAAGAAGATAAGCCTCGGGGTACTGATCTTTTTGGTTCTGCTACTGGGGACGGTCGCGTTCCTGGTCGGCACGACCAGCGGCCTGCATCTGGTACTGAAGGCGGCGGACCGCTGGGTCCCGGGTCTGGAAATCGGCAAGGTGACCGGCGGCTGGCGTGACCTGACGCTGCAAAACGTGCGCTTTGCCCAGCCGGGCGTCGCGGTTACGGCCGGTCAGTTCCATCTGGCGGTCAAGCTACAGTGCCTGTGGGATAGCAGCCTGTGCGTGAACGATATTTCGCTGCGCGATATCTACGTGGCGATCGACACCAGTAAGATGCCGCCTTCTGCGCCGGTAGAAGAAGAGGACACGGGGCCGCTGAATCTTTCGACGCCGTACCCTGTTACGCTGAGCCGCATCGCGCTGCAAAACGTGAATGTCAAAATTGATAATACCGCCGTTTCGGTGCGGGACTTCTCCACCGGCCTGAACTGGCAGGAGAAGAATCTGACCCTGACGCCAACCTCGCTGCAGGGGCTGCTTATCGCGTTGCCGAAAGTGGCGAAAGTGGCGCAGGAGCAGGTGGTTGAACCGAAGATAGACCATCCGAAGCCGGAAGAAAAACCGCTCGGCGAGACGATGAAAGCGTTGTTCTCCCAGCCGGTGCTGCCGGAGATGACCGACGTTCATCTGCCGTTAAACCTGAATATCCAGTCGTTCCGCGGCGAGCAGCTGCGCGTCACTGGCGATACCGACATGACCGTCTACAGCATGCTGCTGAAAGTCAGCAGCATCGACGGGCACATGAAGCTGGATACGCTGGATATCGATTCCGATCAGGGCAAGATCAATGCCGCAGGCACCGCGCAACTGCAGGATAACTGGCCGGTAGACATCACCCTCAACAGTACGCTGAACATCGATCCGCTGAAAGGCGAAAAGGTGAAGCTGACCGTCGGCGGCGAAATGCGTAAAAAGCTGCAGATCGGCGTGGATTTAGCCGGTTCCGTGGCGATGACGCTGCGTGCCGATGCCCAGTTGGCGGAAGCCGGACTGCCGCTGAATATGGAACTGAAGAGTAAACAGCTGTACTGGCCGTTCAGCGGCGAAAAACAGTTCCAGGCCGACGATGTACTGCTGAAATTTAATGGCAAGATGACCGACTACACCATGGCGTTCAGTACCGCGGTGAAGGGGCAATCGCTGCCGCCGGCGAAAATCACCCTCAATGCTAAAGGGAACGAACGGCAGGTGAACCTCGATAAGCTGACCGTTGCGGCGCTGGAGGGGAAAACCGAACTGAAAGCGCTGCTGGACTGGCAGCAGGCTATCAGCTGGCGCGGCGAGCTAACGCTCGACGGCATCAACACCGCCAAAGAGGTACCGGACTGGCCGTCGAAGCTAAACGGGATGATTAAAACTCAGGGTAGCCTGTACGGCGGGAGCTGGCAGATGTCGGTACCGGAGCTGAAAATCACCGGTAACGTTAAGCAGAACAAGGTTGATGTCAGCGGCTCACTGCAGGGTAACAGCTACATGCAGTGGAAAATCCCCGGTCTGCACCTGGCGTTGGGTAAGAACAGCGCCGAGGTGAAGGGAGAACTGGGGGTTAAAGACCTGAACCTGGACGCCACCATCGATGCCCCCAATCTGGACAATGCGTTGCCGGGGCTGGGCGGCACGGCGAAAGGGCTGTTGAAGGTGCGTGGCACCGTTGATGCGCCGCAGCTGCTGGCGGATATCACCGCGCGTGCGCTGCGCTGGCAGGAGTTGACCGTCGCTCAGGTCAACGTCAAGGGTGACGTGAAGTCCAGCGACCAGATCGGCGGCAATCTTGATGTGCGCGTCGACCGAATCAGCCAGCCGGGCGTCAATATCAGCCTGGTGCAGCTGAATGCCAAAGGGAACGAGAAGCAACACGACCTGCAGCTGAAAGTGCAGGGCGATCCGGTTTCCGGACAGCTGTCGCTGGCGGGGAGCTTCGATCGTAAAGAGGAACGCTGGAAAGGGACGCTGAGCAATACCCGCTTCCAGACGCCGGTAGGGCCGGTTTCCCTGACGCGTAACATTGCGCTGGATTACCGTAATCGCGAACAAAAAATCAGTATCGGGCCACACTGCTGGACTAACCCGAACGCTGAGCTGTGCGTGCCGCAGACCATCGATGCCGGCGCCAGCGGACGGGCAGTGGTGAATCTGAACCGCTTTGATCTGGCGATGCTGAAGCCGTTTATGCCGGAGGCGACCCAGGCCAGCGGCGTATTCAGCGGCAATGCGGATGTCAGCTGGGACACCACCAAAGAGGGGCTGCCGCAGGGTAAATTGACGCTGAACGGTCGCAATGTCAAAGTCACCCAGATGGTCAACGATGCGCCGCTGCCGGTGGCCTTCGATACGTTGAACCTGACGGCGGAGCTGCATAACAACCGTGCGCAGCTCGGTTGGCTGATTCGCCTGACCAACAACGGTCAGCTGGACGGGCAGGTGCAGATTACCGACCCGCAGGGGCGCCGCAACCTCGGCGGTAATGTGAATATCAACAACTTCTCGCTGGCGATGATTAACCCGATCTTCGCCCGCGGCGAGAAGGCGGAAGGGAAGCTCAATGCGAACCTGCGCCTCGGCGGCGATCTGCAAAGCCCGCAGCTGTTTGGCCAGATGCAGTTGGGCGGTATCGATATTGACGGTAACTTTATGCCGTTTGATATGCAGCCGAGCCAGCTGGTGATGAACTTCAACGGCACCCGCTCAACGCTGCAGGGCACCGTGAATACCAAACAGGGCCAAATCAGTCTGAGCGGTAACGCCGACTGGACCCAGATTGACAACTGGCGCGCGCAGGTGGCGGCCAAAGGCAGCCGGGTTCGTATTACCGTGCCGCCGATGGTAAGGCTGGATGTTTCGCCGGATGTGGTCTTTACCGCTACCCCGAGCTTGTTTAGCCTTGATGGCAGCGTTGACGTTCCGTGGGCGCGTATCGTCGTCAACGATGTGCCGGAAAGTGCCGTTGGGGTCTCGTCTGACGAAGTGATGCTGGATAAAAATCTGCAGCCGATTAAGCAGCAGAGCGCCGGTATTCCCATCAACAGCAACCTGACGATTCACGTTGGTAACAACGTTCGTCTGAGCGCCTTCGGCCTGAAAGCGCGTCTGACCGGCGATTTGAAAGTGGCTCAGGATAAACAGGGGCTGGGACTGAACGGGCAGATTAATATCCCGGAAGGTCGCTTCCATGCCTACGGTCAGGACCTGATCGTACGTAAAGGCGAGCTGCTGTTCTCCGGTCCACCGGATCAGCCGTTGTTGAATATCGAAGCAATTCGCAACCCGGATGCGACAGAAGACGACGTGATCGCTGGCGTTCGCGTCACCGGCTCGGCCGATCAGCCGAAAGCGGAGATTTTCTCTGACCCGGTCATGTCGCAGCAAGAAGCGCTTTCTTACCTGCTGCGAGGGCAGGGTTTAAGCAGCGGACAGAGCGATAGTGCCGCAATGACGTCAATGCTTATTGGTATGGGGGTTGCACAAAGTGGTCAGGTTGTGGGTAAAATCGGCGAGACGTTTGGCGTAAGCAATCTGGCGCTGGATACCGAGGGAGTGGGCGACTCCTCCCAGGTGGTGGTCAGCGGCTATGTACTGCCAGGTCTGCAGGTAAAATATGGGGTAGGGATCTTTGATTCCCTGGCGACGTTGACGTTACGCTATCGCCTGATGCCTAAGCTATATATGGAAGCGGTGTCTGGCGTAGACCAGGCTCTCGATTTGCTCTATCAGTTTGAGTTTTAGCAATGCGAATATTTGTTTACGGCAGTTTACGACGCAAACAAGGCAACAGCCACTGGATGACCAACGCTCAGTGGCTGGGCGATCATAGTGTCAACGATTATCAGCTGTACAGCCTGGGCCACTATCCAGGCGCGGTGCCTGGCGAAGGCACAGTACATGGTGAAGTGTATCGTATTGACGCATCAACGCTGGCCGAACTGGACGCGCTGCGCACCAAGGGCGGTGAGTACGCACGTCACCTGATCCAGACGCCTTATGGCAGCGCATGGATGTATGTCTATCAGCGCCCCGTAGAGGGCTTTACGCTGATAGAGAACGGCAACTGGTTAGACAGAGACCAGTATTAACCACGGCAACGCCACCTTCGGGTGGCGTTGTTTTTTTATGTCTGCCATTCACCCGGCACAGGTCAATGGCAGACATAAAAAACCTTTGATCGGACGACCGGCGGTCAGGTCTGCGGCACTGGCAGCGTTTGTCCCCCGGTGGCGCGTTGCTGACCGGGGCTACGGGCAAGTGCGGTATTTGGTTTTGCCGCCCGGAGCGATGCCTTGGGGGCTGATGGCCGGTCTGCGGCACTGGCACCGCTTGTCCCCCGGTGGCGCGTTGCTGACCGGGGCTACGGGCAAGTGCGGTATTTGGTTTTGCCGCCCGGAGCGATGCCTTGGTAGCTGATGGCCGGTCTGCGGCACTGGCACCGTTTGTCCCCCGGTAGCGCGTTGCTGACCGGGGCTACGGGCAAGTGCGGTATTTGGTTTTGCCGCCCGGAGCGATGCCTTTGAGCATTTGTAGCCCGGGTAAGGCGTGAGCCGCCACCCGGGAAATAGCTCTGCGCCAGAAACAAAAACACCGCCCTGAGGCGGTGTTTTCGACAATCAGAGTGCGGCAGAATTACTTCTTAGCGCGCTCGAAGGAAGCAATGATTTCAGCTTTAGCCGCTTCAGCATTGTCCCAACCGTCAACTTTCACCCATTTGCCTTTTTCCAGGTCTTTGTAGTGCTCGAAGAAGTGGGTGATCTGTGCTTTCAGCAGTTCCGGCAGGTCGTTCACATCTTTGATGTGATCGTACTCTTTGCTCAGCTTGGTGTGCGGTACGGCAACCAGTTTCGCATCTTCACCGGATTCGTCGGTCATCTTCAGTACGCCAACCGGACGGCAGCGGATCACAGAGCCTGGCTCCAGCGGGTACGGCGTCGGGACCAGTACGTCAACCGGGTCGCCGTCCAGAGACAGGGTATGGTTGATATAGCCGTAGTTGCACGGATAGAACATCGCAGTGGACATGAAGCGATCAACGAACAGCGCGCCGCTCTCTTTGTCGACTTCGTATTTGATTGGGTCTGCGTTAGCCGGGATCTCGATCACGACGTAGATGTCTTCCGGCAGATCTTTACCCGCAGGTACGTTGAGTAAGCTCATGTCTGTTTCCTTTAAAATGTATGGCAAACAAGTGCCTGGTATTATAGCCAACTCACATCGAATGTCTTGGCTTCTTTTTATTTTGCCCACCGGTAATCAGTCTGAATTTCCCCCTGAAAAACAACCTGAAAATCCATAAACATAGCCGCATCCTGAATAAAACAATGTAACCGTTTACATTGCATCTGTTTGATTTCTCAACGTGCGCAAAATATCACCTTATACGTCGGCAGACGCGAGCTGCGGGAAGCCTTATCCGCTCTCAGCTGGATTAAATCACGGTAATTAACATTTAATTTACTTTTTCGAAGTGTGATGTAACGCATTCAGTTACATCACGAGTTGTCTATAGTTTGTCCGCAGATGACGATTTAACCCAAAGTAACCCGATGAGGACCTTTTTATGTGGAAGCGCTTACTTCTTGTCACAGCAGTTTCCGCAGCTATGTCGTCTATGGCAATGGCTGCCCCTCTGACCGTAGGATTTTCGCAGGTCGGATCTGAATCCGGCTGGCGTGCGGCCGAAACCAACGTTGCGAAGGAGGAGGCCGCCAAACGCGGAATCACTCTGAAGATTGCCGACGGCCAGCAAAAACAGGAAAACCAGATTAAAGCCGTCCGCTCCTTTATCGCCCAGGGCGTCGACGCCATCTTTATCGCGCCGGTGGTGGCGACCGGCTGGGAACCGGTGTTGAAAGAGGCCAAAGAGGCCAAAATTCCGGTATTCCTGCTCGACCGCTCGATTGATGTCAAAGATAAAGATCTCTACATGACTACCGTTACCGCCAATAACGTTCTTGAAGGTCAGCTGATTGGTGACTGGCTGGTGAAAACGGTCGACGGCAAGCCGTGTAACGTGGTTGAGCTGCAGGGCACCGTTGGCGCCAGCGTGGCTATCGATCGTAAGAAAGGGTTTGCCGACGTTATCGCGAAAACGCCAAACATCAAAATTATCCGCTCTCAGTCCGGCGACTTTACCCGCAGCAAAGGCAAAGAGGTGATGGAGAGCTTTATTAAAGCGGAAAATAACGGCAAGAACATCTGCATGGTTTTTGCCCATAACGATGACATGGTTATTGGTGCTATCCAGGCCATTAAAGAAGCCGGGCTGAAACCGGGTAAAGATATCCTCACCGGCTCAATTGACGGCGTGCCGGATATTTATAAAGCGATGATGGCAGGGGAAGCGAACGCCAGCGTCGAGCTGACGCCGAATATGGCCGGCCCCGCATTTGATGCGCTGGAGAAATATAAAAAGGACGGCACGCTGCCAGAGAAGTTGACCATCACCAAATCGACGCTTTACCTCCCGGATACGGCGAAAGAAGAGCTCGAGAAGAAGAAAAACATGGGCTACTGAGGACGTCGGGAGAAGCAATAACCAGGCGATGTGGCGCATCGCCTGAATGGCTCCCCGGCCAGTGCTGGCGGTCCATCGATCCACTCCTGTCGGTCGCCCGGTTAGCGTTGTGATCGGGAACCGTCTTTCATCCCCTGAAGGTGAGACTGAATATGAACGCCGAGGTAAGCCAGGAAATCCTTCGCACGGAAGGGCTTAGCAAGTTTTTCCCCGGCGTCAAAGCGCTGGATAACGTCAATTTTAGTCTGCGGCGCGGTGAAATCATGGCGCTGCTGGGCGAAAACGGGGCGGGTAAATCCACATTGATTAAAGCCCTCACCGGCGTGTACCACGCCGATCGCGGGGCGATCTGGCTGGAGGGGCAGGAAATATCGCCGAAGAATACCGCTCATGCCCAGCAACTGGGTATCGGCACGGTTTATCAGGAGGTTAACCTGCTGCCGAACATGTCGGTGGCGGACAATCTGTTTCTCGGGCGTGAACCCCGTCGTTTTGGCCTGCTGCGGCGCAAAGAGATGGAACAGCGCGCCACCGCGCTGATGGCCTCCTACGGTTTTTCCCTCGACGTCCGCGAACCGCTGAACCGCTTTTCGGTGGCGATGCAGCAGATCGTCGCGATTTGTCGGGCCATTGACCTGTCGGCCAGAGTGCTGATCCTCGATGAACCGACCGCCAGTCTGGACACTCAGGAAGTGGAGATGCTCTTCACTCTGATGCGCCAGCTGCGCGATGATGGCGTCAGCCTGATTTTCGTCACCCACTTCCTCGATCAGGTGTATGCCGTCAGCGACCGGATTACCGTTCTGCGCAACGGCGGTTTTGTTGGCTGCCGGGAAACCCGCGAATTGCCGCAGATCGAGCTGGTGAAGATGATGCTTGGCCGTGAGCTTGAGCACGATGCTCTGCATCGCGCGGGTCGTACTTTACTGAGCGACAAACCGGTCGCCGCCTTTGAGGGCTTTGGCAAGAAAGGCGTTATTGCGCCGTTTGACCTCCAGGTTCGTCCCGGCGAGATCGTCGGCCTGGCGGGGCTGCTCGGCTCGGGGCGCACGGAAACCGCCGAGGTCATTTTCGGCATCAAACCGGCAGACAGCGGCACCGCGTGGATCAAAGGTAAAGCGCAGGGGCTGCGTTCGCCGCACCAGGCGTCAAGCCTGGGCATCGGCTTCTGTCCTGAGGATCGTAAAACCGACGGGATTATCGCCGCGGCATCGGTGCGGGAAAATATCGTCCTGGCACTGCAGGCCCAGCGTGGCTGGCTGCGGCCGATTCCGCGACGCGAGCAAAATGACATTGCCGATCGCTTTATCCGCCAGCTCGGTATTCGCACCCCCAGCGCCGAACAGCCGATCGAATTTCTCTCCGGCGGCAATCAGCAGAAGGTGCTGCTTTCTCGTTGGCTGCTGACCAAACCGCAGTTCCTGATCCTCGATGAACCGACGCGCGGGATCGATGTTGGCGCCCATGCGGAGATCATCCGTCTGATTGAAACTCTGTGCGCCGATGGTCTGGCGCTGCTGGTGATCTCCTCGGAGCTGGAAGAGCTGGTGGGCTATGCCGATCGGGTGATTATCATGCGCGATCGTAAGCAGGTCGCGGAGATCCCGCTAGCCGAGCTTTCTGTCCCGGCGATCATGAACGCTATTGCGGCATAAGGAGTAACCCATGATGCCTCGATCAGTTCCCCAAACCGGCCAGCCAAAGCGGCGCTTCAGCTGGCCAAAAGGTATGCCGCAAATTATCGCCCTGATCCTCGTGCTGGTGGTGGATAGCTTCGTGGCGCCGCACTTCTTTCAGATTGTGTTACAGGACGGGCGTCTGTTCGGCAGTCCGATTGATATTGTCAACCGCGCGGCGCCGGTGGCGCTGCTGGCGATAGGCATGACGCTGGTGATTGCCACCGGCGGAATCGATCTGTCGGTTGGCGCGGTGATGGCGATTGCCGGCGCGACAGCGGCCTCGATGACCGTTGCCGGACACAGTCTGCCGGTGGTGCTGTTGGCCTCCCTGGCGGCGGGGGCGCTGGCGGGCTTATGGAACGGTATTCTGGTCGCGATCCTGAAGATCCAGCCTTTTGTGGCCACGCTGATTCTGATGGTAGCCGGACGCGGCGTCGCGCAGCTGATTACCTCCGGACAGATCGTGACCTTCGATTCACCGCACCTGGCCTGGCTCGGGAGCGGTTCGCTGCTGCTACTGCCGACGCCGGTGCTGATCGCGGCCGCGACGTTGCTGCTGTTTTGGCTGTTCACCCGTAAAACGGCGCTGGGGATGTTTATCGAAGCGGTGGGGATCAACATTCGGGCGGCGAAAAACGCCGGAGTGAATACCCGGATTGTGGTGATGCTGGCCTACGTGCTGAGCGGTATCTGTGCGGCGATTGCCGGGATCATCGTGGCGGCAGACATTCGCGGTGCCGATGCCAATAACGCCGGGCTGTGGCTGGAGCTGGATGCCATCCTGGCGGTGGTGATCGGCGGTGGATCGCTGATGGGCGGGCGCTTTAACCTGCTACTGTCGGTGGTCGGGGCCCTGATTATCCAGGGAATGAATACCGGGATCCTGCTGTCGGGCTTCCCGCCGGAGATGAATCAGGTGGTGAAGGCGGTGGTGGTTCTGTGCGTATTGATCGTCCAGTCGCCGCGCTTTATTGGCTTACTGAAAAGGGGTACGCGGCCATGATAAAACGTAATTTACCGTTGATGATCACCCTGGCCGTCTTTGTGCTGGGCTATCTGTACTGCCTGACCCAGTTTCCCGGCTTTGCTTCGACGCGGGTTATCTGCAACATTCTGACTGACAACGCCTTTCTTGGCATCACTGCCGTCGGGATGACCTTCGTGATCCTCTCCGGCGGGATCGATCTTTCGGTCGGGTCGGTTATCGCCTTCACCGGCGTGTTTCTGGCGAAGGCGATAGGGGCCTGGGGCATTGAGCCGCTGCTGGCGTTCCCGCTGGTGCTGGCGATGGGCTGCGCGTTTGGCGCGCTGATGGGCTGGTTAATTGATGCGCTAAAAATCCCGGCGTTTATTATTACCCTCGCCGGGATGTTTTTTCTGCGTGGCGTCAGCTATCTGGTGTCCGAAGAGTCGATTCCTATCGATCATCCGCTGTATGACACCCTCTCCGGGCTGGCGTGGACGATTCCCGGCGGCGGGCGCCTGAGCGCAATGGGGCTGCTGATGCTGCTGGTGGTGGTGGCGGGTATCTTGATGGCCCATCGCACCCGCTTTGGAAACCAGGTGTACGCCATCGGCGGCAGCGCGGTTTCGGCGAACCTGATGGGCATTTCGACCCGCAGTACGACCATTCGAATTTATATGCTCTCCACCGGGCTGGCGACGCTGGCGGGGATCGTGTTTTCTGTCTATACCCAGGCCGGGTATGCCCTCGCCGGCGTTGGCGTGGAGCTGGATGCGATTGCATCGGTGGTGATTGGCGGCACGCTGTTGAGCGGCGGCGTCGGGACGGTGCTGGGAACGCTGTTCGGGGTGGCGATTCAGGGGCTGATTCAGACCTACATTAACTTCGACGGCACCCTGAGCTCATGGTGGACAAAAATTGCCATCGGGATTTTGTTGTTTGTTTTTATCGCGTTGCAGCGAGGTCTGACGGTGTTGTGGGAAAACCGGCAGAACTCCCCGGTTACCCGGGTGAGCGGAACGGCGCATCGTTAGCGGAAAATTCCCCTCCCGGGCGGGAGGGGAAGGGAAGCGTTACGCGTCCGGGAACTCTTTAATGAAGTTCTCGACGTCTTCAACCATATGGTTGTTGCCGACGAAGAAAGAACGACGCTGGTGCAGGCTGGTTGGGATGATATCGAGAATACGCTCTTTACCATCGCTGGCTTTACCGCCCGCCTGTTCCGCGAGGAACGCCATCGGGTTGCATTCGTACAGCAGGCGCAGCTTACCGTCCGGGTGGCTGGCGGTGCTCGGATACAGATAGATGCCGCCTTTCAGCAGGTTGCGGTGAAAATCCGCCACCAGCGAGCCGATATAGCGCGAGGTGTATGGGCGCTGGGTTGCGGTATCTTCTTCCTGGCAGAACTTGATGTACTTCTTCACCCCCATCGGGAACTTGATGTAGTTACCTTCGTTAATGGAGTAGGTGTTGCCTTTCTCCGGGAAGCGCATGCGCTCCTGAGAGAGGCAGAAAACGCCAAGAGAAGGATCGTAGGTGAAGGCATGTACGCCGCAGCCGGTTGTATAGACCAGCATGGTGGAAGAGCCGTAAACCACATAGCCTGCCGCGACTTGCTTGCTGCCCGGCTGCAGGAAATCTTCAACGGTGACCGGTGTTCCAACCGGAGTTATGCGACGGTAGATGGAGAAGATAGTCCCGACGGAGACGTTAACGTCGATGTTAGAGGAGCCATCCAGAGGGTCCATGAGCACCACGTACTTCGCGTGTTCACAGCCTTCAAAGACGACGATCTCATCTTCTTCTTCGGAGGCAATCCCTGCCACGATATCGCGCGCTCGCAGTGCAGCTTTCAATTTTTCATTGGCGAACAGGTCGAGTTTTTGCTGTACCTCACCCTGGACGTTTTCAGCACCGCTGGCACCCAGGATATCGACCAGACCGGCCTTGTTGATATCGCGGTGGATGATCTTGGCGCCTAACTTTATCGCCGACAACAAAGCAGTAAGCTCGCCGGTTGCGTGGGAGAACTCGTGTTGCTTTTCGACAATAAATTCACCTAACGTTTTCATAACCCGTTCCCTGCATGTTTATGTGAAGTAAAACGAACGCAACAATCTTAACAAAGAATAAAAAAAATACGCACAGGTGAATCGCGCCAGCAAAAAACGGATTCGCCTGAAATGCATTTCTCTGATGCCGTACATATGGGTAAAATGTGCCCCAGATTAAAAAGGGAAACGACGAATGCGCATTCATATTTTAGGTATCTGTGGCACGTTTATGGGAGGACTGGCGATGCTGGCTCGTTCTCTCGGTCATGAGGTAACGGGGTCGGATGCTAACGTCTATCCGCCAATGAGTACCCTGCTGGAAAACCAGGGCATCGATTTAATTCAAGGCTATGATGCCAGCCAGCTGGAACCCCGGCCGGACCTGGTTATCATCGGTAATGCGATGACCCGCGGCAATCCGTGCGTCGAAGCGGTACTGGAAAATAACATTCCGTATATGTCCGGCCCGCAGTGGCTGCATGATTTCGTCCTGCGCGATCGCTGGGTTCTGGCGGTTGCCGGTACCCACGGGAAAACCACCACCGCGGGAATGGCGACATGGATCCTTGAAGCCTGCGGCTATAAGCCAGGCTTTGTGATCGGCGGCGTACCGGGTAACTTCGAGGTTTCCGCTCGCCTGGGCGACAGCCCGTTCTTCGTTATCGAAGCCGATGAGTACGACTGTGCCTTCTTCGATAAACGTTCCAAATTTGTCCACTACTGCCCGCGTACGCTGATCCTCAATAACCTTGAGTTCGATCATGCGGATATCTTTGACGACCTGAAAGCGATTCAGAAACAGTTCCATCATCTGGTACGTATTGTGCCGGGCAAAGGCAAAATTATCCTGCCGGAAAACGACATCAATCTGAAACAGACGATGGCGATGGGCTGCTGGAGCGAGCAGGAGCTGGTGGGTGAGCAGGGCCACTGGCAGGCGAAGAAGCTGAACGCCGATGCCTCGCAGTGGGAAGTCTGGCTGGACGGCGAGAAAGCCGGGGAAGTGAAGTGGGATCTGGTCGGCGAACACAACATGCATAACGGCCTGATGGCGATTGCCGCGGCGCGTCATGTTGGCGTGCTGCCAGCCGATGCCGCCAACGCGCTGGGTGGTTTTATCAACGCCCGCCGCCGCCTTGAGCTGCGCGGCGAAGCCAACGGCGTGACCGTGTATGACGATTTCGCCCATCATCCGACGGCGATTCTGGCGACGCTGCAGGCGCTGCGCGGGAAAGTCGGCGGCACCGCGCGGATCCTCGCGGTACTGGAACCGCGCTCCAACACCATGAAAATGGGGGTGTGCAAAGACGATCTGGCGCCGTCCCTGGGCCGTGCCGACGAAGTGTTCCTGCTGCAGCCGCAACATATTCCGTGGCAGGTTGCTGAAGTGGCGGACGCCTGCGTGCAGCCTGCGCACTGGAGCGCCGATGTCGATGTCCTGGCCGATATGGTGGTCAAAACCGCACACCCGGGCGATCATATCCTGGTGATGAGCAACGGCGGCTTTGGCGGCATTCACCAGAAGCTGCTCGATAAGTTGGCCAGCAAAGCCGCCGCAGCGGAATAACTGCGCGGCCTGATCCGTTCTGCCCTCCGCACGAGGGCAGATCTCCTTTTGTGACTCTGGATTTGTCATGCTCACAGCGAAAAAAATCACCGCTATCGACTCGGTTTATTTTTCTGCCGTGGATGCGCTCTACGTCAAAGCGTTTCCGTGGCATGAACAGCGAGAACTGGCGGCAAAGCAGCAGGCGCTGCGCGATCCGCACTATGCGCTGGAAGCGTGGTTTGACGGGGACCTCTTTATTGGCCTGAGCGGTTGCTGGCAGTTTACCGGCTACAGCTATATTGAACATCTGGCGATTGACGATACGCTGCGCTCTCGCGGCTATGGTAAACGCCTGCTGGCCGGGATCCTTGAACGCGCGCCGTTGACCATTCTGGAAATCGATCCGTTAACCAGCGACATTGCCCATAAGCGGCTGCGTTTTTATGAAACGATGGGCTTTCGCGCCAGTTCATGGCCGCATACTCATCCTACCTATCATGCCGGCATCGCCGATCATGAATTGCTGGTGCTGGGCTACCCCCAGGCGGTTGATGAAGCGCAGTATCGGCGTTTTGCTGAGGATTTACGTCAGGTGGTGATGGCACAGGCAGGTTGCCCGGGTCCGACGCGTTGGCCGCAACCCGGGGCAGGCTTAAGACGCTAAATTACTCCTTCGCGATAGGCGTTTCGTCCTCTGTCACTTTAGTATCACCCTGAATTGCGGCAATTTTCTTCTCAACGTCGGCAACCTGTTCGCTGCTGTGCAGCAGTGTATAGGTCAGGTCAAACTGCGTGCTGGCTCCTGGCTGAAGCTGTTTCACGCGTTTCTGTTCGCGCTCAATGGTGACCGGATAGGCGTAGCTGGTGCCCGGCTCAATACCGGTGACATAGCCCTGTTTTTCCGTATCGGTATTTTTCCACAGCGTCAGCACCGGTAGCTGGCGGGTATCAAACTGGATGGATGCTCCTTTATCTCCCGCCTTGTTGACCACTGCGGCCAGGGTCTGGTGGTTGTCATCCGCCAGCGGTTGAATATTGAATACCATCTCGTCGAAACCTTTGGTCGGGCCGGCGTAGGTTTGCCAGGTTTTCAAACCCGCTTTGGCATAGTCGTTGAACGGACTGATGCTGGATATCGGCGCCAGGAAGCGGGCGCCCTCTTCGAGGATCGGTTTGCCAAAGTTGCTGTGATAGATAATTTGATAGTCATGCGGGTAATCCGCATGGTTGGTTAAGACATCATGCAGGCTGAAGCTGTTGCTACCGGGGACATAGCGCAACTCGGTCATGGTCTGCAAATCGGCTTTTTTGAAGGTGCTCTCTTTCACCAGCCCGCGAATACGGATCTCATACGGGGCGGTATCCGCCACTTCGACCTCCACCTGCGATGCCGGCGTATTCCCGGCTTTACCGTGCAGAGTATACATTTGCCCGTCAGCAGTGACCGGGTGGCCGGTCCACTCATAGCCGCAGCGCACCATCATCTCATTGAAACCTTCCAGCCAGCCCAGTCCATTTCGGCTTTCGAGGTTGATAAAGGCCGGGTTGACGATCTCTTTCACCGGTGAATCCCAGCCCATTCGCGTGCCGAAACCTTCGATTTTCAGCAGGTTCATGCCGCGGGTCGGGCTGAGGGCGATAGTCAGGCCATCTTTACTGCGGATAACGAGAATTTTACTGCCTTCCTGTTTGCCGCCGTGGAGGACTTTTTGCTCAATGCTGAAATCGCGATCTTTTATCTTCAGCTGATCGCTCGTTATCTGCCAGTTTCCTTTGTCAGTGCCGCTTTCAGCGCTTGTCAGCACCCATGTTTTCGCCGCTACCTGACCGGAAATAAGCATGGAAATGGCCGTCAAAATCAGAGTTTTTTTCATTTTTTATCCCTTTTGCTGAATCGATTGTGTTTCCGATGAAGGGAATCTAATTGCAAGTGGCTGATTAAAACGTGAAGTGCCTCACCTGGTGAGTAAATGCGCATTTTTAAACTTTTAAATGCGAGAAAGATCGCTTTTTATAAGCAAAAGACAATGAATTAGACTTTAAATATGTGAAATTAAACACTATTAGCTTTAACGATTCAGCTTTTGGCTGGTAAAGACCGACCGACTGACCGGCAGAGCAGGGCAGAGCAAAGCAGGACGGGAATCGGCAATAAAGGTGGGGAGTGCGTAGAGAGCGGATATTCCCGGCGAGGCTATCGCTTGCCGGGCTACAGGTACAGCGTTATCCGGTAGCCCGGACAGGCGCAAAGCGCCGCCTCCGGGAAAATCTGGCGGGTAAACGCGGAGTTAGCTTTCGCCTTCAGCCAGTTCACGCAGATACTGGAAGATCAGGCGCGCGGATTTCGGCGGCTTGTTGCCTTCTTTCTCTTTTTTGGCGTTACGGATAAGCGAACGCAGCTGCTGACGATCGGCGTCAGGCCACAGGTTTAACACTTCCGGTACCGCATCATCGCCTTCTTCAATCAGACGATCGCGAATCATTTCCAGCTTATGAAACAGCGCAACCTGCTGGTTGTGACGGTTCTTCAGCTTGTCTAACGCCTGGCGAATCGGATCGACATCGCGGCTGCGCAGCATTTTACCAATCAGCTGCATCTGGCGGCGGCGACCTTCTTTCTTGATACGCTGGGCGAGTTCAATGGCGTCGCGCAGGTCGCTATCGAGCGGGATTTTATCCAGCGCGTTTTTTCCCAGCTCAACCATTTCGGCGCCAAGACGCTTCAGTTCTTCCGCGTCACGTTTAATTTCACTTTTACTGACCCAGATAATTTCATCGTCTTCATCTTCAACGTCATCACCGGGCACGTCGTCGAGCCAGTCATCGGGCTGCTTAGTCATCTCAGGCTCCTTAAAAAAAGAGGCTAATGTTACCAGTTAAGGCGCGCACTGAAAAACGGTTCTCTGTTAGACTTCACTTAACACCTTCCTACATTATGGCATTAGCGATGAAAGTCATCTCTCAAGTTGCACAACAGCGCAAGACGCTGGAAGAGGCCGTGACCACGGCGCTGGAACTGGCGGCAGGCAAATCAGACGGTGCGGAAGTCTCCGTCAGCAAAACCACTGGCATCAGCGTCAGCACCCGCTACGGCGAGGTGGAGAACGTAGAATTTAATAGCGATGGTGCGTTAGGCATCACCGTTTATCATCAGAACCGCAAGGGAAGCGCCTCTTCAACCGATCTGAGTCCGCAGGCGATTGCCCGCACGGTGCAGGCGGCGCTGGATATTGCCCGCTATACCTCCCCGGATCCGTTTGCCGGCGTGGCGGATAAAGAGCTGCTGGCCTTTGACGCCCCGGATCTTGACCTGTTCCATCCGGCGGAAGTGACTCCGGATCAGGCAATCGAACTGGCCGCCCGCGCGGAACAGGTCGCCCTGCAGGCGGATAAACGTATTACCAATACCGAAGGCGGCAGCTTCAATAGCCACTACGGCATTAAAGTGTTTGGCAACAGCCACGGCATGTTGCAGAGCTACTGCTCAACCCGCCATTCGCTCTCCAGCTGCGTTATCGCGGAAGAGAACGGCGATATGGAGCGCGATTACGCTTACACCATTGGCCGTGCGCTCGAGGATTTGCATACCCCGGAGTGGGTCGGTGACGAATGTGCCCGCCGCACCCTGTCGCGCCTGGCGCCGCGTAAACTCTCGACGATGAAAGCGCCGGTTATCTTTGCCAACGAAGTCGCCACCGGGCTGTTTGGTCACCTGGTCGGCGCTATCGCCGGCGGCGCGGTCTATCGCAAATCGACTTTCCTGCTCGACTCCCTCGGCCAGCAGATTCTCCCGGAGTGGCTGACGATTGAAGAGCATCCGCATCTGCTGAAAGGGCTGGCCTCGACGCCGTTCGACAGCGAAGGCGTGCGCACAGAACGTCGTGACATTATTAAAGACGGCGTGCTGACGCAGTGGCTGCTGACCAACTACTCGGCGCGCAAGCTGGGGATGAAGAGCACCGGGCACGCGGGCGGCATCCATAACTGGCGGATTAACGGCCGCGGTCTGAGTTTTGAAAAGTTGCTTAAAGAGATGGGCACCGGACTTGTCGTCACCGAATTGATGGGGCAGGGTGTCAGTGGCGTGACCGGCGATTATTCGCGCGGCGCTTCTGGCTTCTGGGTTGAGAATGGTGAAATTCAGTATCCGGTAAGCGAAATTACCATCGCAGGCAATTTGAAAGATATGTGGCGTAATATCGTGACCGTGGGTGACGATATCGAAACGCGCAGCAATATTCAGTGCGGTTCCGTGCTGTTGCCTGAGATGAAAATCGCCGGACAGTAATAGCGGATTATCCCCACTATTCAAGATGCAGTTTGCAGAATAACCTGTACAGAAGGGCGCTCCCTGCGGCGCCCGTTTGCTTAAATAATAAAAAAGGATGTGAGCAATGCGTAAAAAACTGTTAGCAATGCTGGCCGTCTCCGCCCTTACGATGGGGTCTGTTTCGGCGTTCGCCGCTGAACTGGGCGAAGATATGGACACTATCGCGCAAAACCTGCAGGTGGTGCAGAAGACCTCCGATGCGGGCGAACTGAAAGCGGCATTGACCAAGATGCGCGGTGCCGCCGTGGATGCGCAGAAAGCTACCCCGCAGAAGCTGGAAGGCAAAGCGGCGGACAGTGCGGAAATGAAAGACTATCGTCACGGTCTGGATATTCTGATTGGTCAGATTGACGGTGCGCTGAAGCTGGCGGAGGAAGGTAAAGTGAAAGAGGCGCAGGCTGCCGCTGAAGGGTTCAAAACAACCCGTAATACCTACCATCAGAAATACCGTTAAGCCCCGTTTCAGGAGGTATCAGCCGATGCCTCCTGCTCGTTTCCTGTCATAAAACCCCGTCGACATCACACTTTTCCTTTTTTCTTCTACGGTTATTCGACCCCTTCTTCCCGCTGGAACCACGATTGACCTGTGATGCATATCACGTAATTCCGCCGAAAATGCCACTTTCACGGCAATTATGTGCATTGGATCACGCAGCCCGTCCGCCTTTCCACTTCGAAGTGGAAAACAACTCGCTACAAACTCCTTTCCCCCGGCGCTAGTTTTATCCCCAGAGACATCAACGGGGTAACACAAGTGAATAACGGAGCGGTAATAAACGACGTAGGGGAACAGGCAAAGCAAACGGAGCAGCTGGCTGAGAAGATGCTGCCACGGGTTTATGCACTGTTAAGCCGTCGCAATATCATCCCCAACGCCGTCCAGGAGCAGATGCTGACTTCCCACGTGCGGGCAATGGCCCACCGGTCGATTAGCGGCGAGCCGCTGCCGGAAGTGGATGCCAGCCTGTTTGAAGAAATTTCAGAAGATTCAATGATGCTTGCCCGCGAAGTGGTCGCGGAATTCGGCAACCTGCCAGAAGAAGAGTCCTGGCTGCTGTCCGTCCACTTCGAAGTAGCAAAAGACAACCTGTAAGGAGTAACAAATGGAACAGATTACCGTAGTGATTGGCGACCGCCTGGGTAAAGGGCAAAAAGTGGCCGCTGGCGCGGAAAAAGCCGGTGCTCGTGCTGTTGTTGTACCGGGTGTTGCCGCTGATATGAAGCTGGGCGACATGATGAAAGCAGAAAACGCCACCTTCGGCATCTCCTTCTGCGGCAGCGGCGGCGCAGGCGCCATCACTGCGCAGAACAAGCACGGCTACAAGGCTAAATATGGCATGCGCTCCGTTGACGAAGGCGTGACCGCTATCAACGAAGGCTACAACGTTCTGGGTTTCGGCTTTATGGATAAAGAAGAGCTGGGCGAGCGCCTGGTGGAAGCCTGGAAAAAGAAATACGGCGCGTGAGCATGAAAGAGCAATTCACCACGACGGTGAGCGTGAAGGGGAAAGGCGAAAGCAAAACACGGGCCTTCGCCGATGCCCTGAACCATGTACAGGCAGCGGTGATGAAAACTTCACCGCATATCTTACTGCGTATTGAGCCACAGGATGTGAAGGTTGTTCGTGCGCATGAAGCGACGCGCAAAGAAGCGTTTCTGTTCTTCTTTTTGCGTCGTGAACGACGGACCTACAGCGTGGAGCTGGATGTCACCGTCAACGTGACCGCTATCAATGTCGATAAAGTGGATTTCGTCACGCAAACCTGAATTTCATCATAGGGTTAAACTATGTTCCTGATAATTTTAATAAAATCGCTCATTATCGGCGGCCTGGTCGGCGTCGGAGTGGGCGCCGGAGCGGCACGCATGTTTCATGCGCCTACCACCCAGGGGATGGGGGCGTTTCGTACTCTGGGCGAGCTGAATTCCTGCGAAGGCGATCCGGCTTCCCACTTCTCCTTTGGTCTGGGCTTCTTCTTTAACGCCTGGGCCTCTTCCGTTGCAGCAGGTTCATTCACCCAGGATGTCGATCACCGCATTATCCCGAACTGGGGCGCCGCGGCATTGATGTTGAAAAACCGTAACGTCGGCGAAACGCTGCACGATCCGAAGAAGATGGCGATTGCCTGCGGCATCATCGGCATGCTGGTGGTCTCCTTCTTAAACCTGACCGCCTCTTCCGTACCGGAAGCGCTGCAGGTCACCGCGGTGAAGGTGCTGGTCCCGGCGGCTAACCTGCTGGTTAACACCGTGATGCCGGTAATCTTCTGGCTGGCGGCCATCGACGCCGGTAAAAAATCGGGCTTTTGGGCCACTATTTTCGGCGGCGCGGCGCAGCTGATTATGGGTAACGCCGTGCCGGGTCTGGTACTGGGCATTCTGATCGGTAAGGGCGTTGAAGAGAGCGGCTGGAACCGCGTCACCAAAGTGATGATGTCCGCCATTGTTGCGCTGTTTGTCCTGAGCGCCTTCTTCCGCGGCTTTGATATCAAGACGCTGGAATCCTTCCATCTGACCGTGCCGAACTGGCTGGATCTGATCCACAACTCGCTCAGCGGCAAATAACAGGAGCCTCGAAATGGAACAGAATAAAGGTTTTTGGTATGCCGACTGGTCGTTTCCGATCTTTGTTGGTCTGCTCTCCTCCGGTGTTTTCGCCGGGACCCATATGTACTACCTCTACGGCATCGGCGCGTTTAACGAAGTGGCCTTCGTGGCCATGCTGAAAGCGGGCATTGATACCGGGGCTTATGGCGCGGTGGCCGCGTTCGGCGCCAGCTTCCTCTTCGCCCGTATTATCGAAGGCTCGCTGGTGGGGATCCTCGATATCGGCGGCGCGATTCAGACCGGTATCGGCCTTGGCGTGCCGGCGCTGCTGCTCGGGGCCGGTTTTGTCTTCCCGGTGGCAAACTTTGCCGCTTCGCTGGCGACCGGCCTCGCGCTGGGGCTGGCGGTGGGTTACATCATCATTCTGGCGCGTAAGTTCACCATCAATCAGAGCGACTCCACCTACGGCGCCGACGTGATGATGGGGGCCGGTAACGCCTCCGGCCGCTTCCTCGGGCCGTTGATTATCCTCAGCGCCATGACCGCCTCGATTCCTATCGGTATCGGTTCTCTGGTTGGAGCACTGCTGTTTTACATCTGGCAGAAGCCGATCACCGGCGGCGCCATTCTCGGCGCGATGATTCTGGGATCCCTTTTCCCGATTGCTATTGGTTAAGTCCTGCGGGCGCTCAGGCGCCCGCTTTACCAGGAGAGACCCATGTTTGATTTACTCCTGCGCGGTGCGCGCCTCGTCGACGATACCCTGACCGATATCGCCATCCAGGACGGCAAAATTGCCGCGCTGGGCGAGATTAGCGCGTCAGCGCGTAAAACAGTGGCGCTGGACGGGCGTTATTACGTGAGCGCCGGCTGGATTGATTCCCACGTTCACTGCTACCCGAAGTCACCGATTTATCATGACCAGCCGGACAGCATCGGTATCGCCACCGGCGTCACTACCGTGATTGATGCCGGCAGCACCGGTGCGGACGACATCGATGATTTTTATCAGCTGACCCGCGCAGCGGCCACCGACGTTTATGCGCTGCTCAATATCTCCCGCGTCGGGCTGATCGCCCAGAACGAACTGGCCAACATGGCCAACATTGACGCGGATGCGGTGAAGCAGGCGGTCACACGCCACCCGGATTTTATCGTCGGCCTGAAGGCGCGCATGAGCAGCAGCGTGGTTGGCGAGAACGGGATTATGCCGCTGGAGCGGGCGAAGGCCATTCAGCAGGAAAACGGCGATCTGCCGCTGATGGTGCATATCGGCAATAATCCGCCGAACCTCGATGAGATCGCCGAACGGCTCAGCGCAGGCGACATCATTACCCACTGCTATAACGGCAAACCGAATCGCATTCTGACGCCGGAAGGCGAGCTGCGCGCCTCGATTACCCGCGCGCTACAGCGTGGCGTGCGCCTTGATGTTGGCCACGGTACCGCCAGCTTCAGCTTCGAAGTGGCGCGACGGGCCATCGCGCTGGGCATTCTGCCGCACAGCATCAGTTCCGATATTTACTGCCGCAACCGCATCGACGGGCCGGTTCGCTCGCTGGCGCTGGTGATGTCAAAGTTCCTCGCCATCGGCATGACGCTGCCGCAGGTCATTGACTGTGTCACCGTGAATGCCGCCCTGGGGCTGCGCCTGAAGAGCAAAGGGCAGCTGACCGTGGGCTATGATGCCGATTTAACGCTGTTTACCGTGCAGCATGCGCCGACGTTACTGGTCGACGCGGAAAAAGAGAGCCTGCAGGCTGACAATATTCTGGTGCCGCTTGCCGCGATTCGCGCGGGCAAGGGCTATCTGACCGAACAAGGGAGCGCGGAAAATGCCTTCGATTTTTGAAAAATACCACCTCAAGCAAGTCATCAATACCTCCGGCCGCATGACGGCGTTGGGGGTCTCCACTCCACGTCCGGAAGTGGTGGAGGCGGTGATGAGCGGCATGAATCACTACTTCGAAATCAAAGACCTGGTGAATAAAACCGGCGAATACATTGCGCAGCTGCTGGACGTGGAAGGGGCGACCGTCGTCTCCTGCGCCTCGGCGGGGATCGCCCAGTCGGTGGCGGCGGTGCTGGTAAAAGACAGCAGCTGGCTGCTGGAAAACCTGCACGTTACGCCGATTGAAAACAATGAGATCGTGCTGCCGAAAGGCCACAACGTTAACTTTGGCGCGCCGGTGGGCTCGATGGTCGCGCTGGGCGGTGGCAAGCTGGTGGAAGCGGGCTATGCCAACGAATGTTCCGCTGACCAGCTGGCAGCGGCGATCACTCCGCGTACGGCGGCGATTCTGTATATCAAATCCCACCACTGCGTGCAGAAAAGCATGCTCAGCGTCGAGCAGGCGGTGGTGGTGGCGCGTAAACATAACCTGCCGCTGATCGTCGATGCGGCGGCGGAAGAAGACCTGCAATGCTACTACCGTGCCGGTGCTGACCTGGTGATTTACAGCGGTGCGAAAGCGATTGAAGGGCCAACCAGCGGTCTGGTGGTGGGGAAAACTCAGTACGTTGAGTGGGTGAAACGCCAGTCGGCGGGGATTGGCCGGGCGATGAAGGTGGGTAAAGAGGGGATCCTCGGTCTGACCTGCGCGATTGAACACTATCTGCTGGCGCGTAAAGAGAGCGGCGATGAGATGGTCGCCAAAATGACGCCGTTCATTAACCAGCTCAATACCCTCAACGGCGTTACCGCCCGGGTGGTCTGGGACAGCGCCGGCCGCGACATCGCCCGTGCGGAAATCAAATTCGATGAAACCGTCACCGGTATCGCCACCGGCGAACTGGTCGACGCGCTGAAACAGGGCGAATACGCCATCTACTTCCGCGGCTACAAGGCCAACGAAGGCATTATTGAAGCCGATGTTCGCAGCGTGAACGCGCAACAGCTGGAGATTGTCTCTCGTCGCATCGCCGAGGTTCTGAACAAGGAGAAAAACGCATGAAACTGACCCCTAATTTTTACCGTGACCGCGTCTGCCTGAACGTCCTGGCGGGCAGCAAAGACAACGCCCGCGAAATCTATGAGGCGGCGGAAGGTCACGTCCTGGTTGGCGTGCTCTCCAAAAACTATCCGGACGTGGCGAGCGCGGTGGCGGATATGCGTGAATATGCTCAGCTCATCGATAACGCGCTCTCGGTAGGGCTGGGCGCGGGCGATCCGAATCAGTCGGCGATGGTCAGCGAAATCTCGCGTCAGGTACAGCCGCAGCACGTTAATCAGGTGTTTACCGGCGTCGGCGCCAGCCGTGCGCTGCTTGGGCAGAACCAGACCGTGGTCAACGGTCTGGTGTCGCCGACCGGCACGCCGGGGATGGTTAAGATCTCGACCGGCCCGCTGAGCAGCGGCGCAGCGGACGGAATTGTGCCGCTGGAAACCGCCATTGCCCTGCTGAAGGACATGGGCGGCAGTTCAATCAAATACTTCCCGATGGGCGGTCTGAAACACCGCGATGAGTTCGTTGCGGTGGCGCAGGCCTGTGCCCGCCATGATTTCTGGCTGGAGCCGACCGGCGGCATCGATCTGGACAACTACAGCGAAATCCTGCAGATCGCGCTGGACGCGGGGGTCAGCAAAATTATTCCGCACATTTATAGCTCGATTATTGATAAAGCCAGCGGCAATACCCGCCCGGCGGACGTTCGCCAGCTGCTGGAGATGACCAAAGCGCTCGTCAAATAGGTTTGCTGTCCCCGCCGCACGCGTTGCTCTGCGAGAGACGCGTGCGGAACCCCCCATCGAACCATCAAGGAGTCACTATGCCCACCGCTCGTCACCTGCTTGCTGCTTCACTTTCTCTGCTGGCCGCTACCGCCTGCGCGCAAACGCATTATGCCTGGGTCGGAACCTACAACCCGAATGGCGAAGGTCTCTACCGGTTTACCGTCGACGCTAAAACCGGCGCGCTGCGCGATAAGGCCCTGGTCAGCTCGTTGCCGAACGTGGCCCAACTCACCGTGTCGCGGGACGGTAAAACTCTGTATGCCGCCAGCGAAGTCGAAAAGGGGGTGGTGCAGGCGTGGCGGATTGAAGCCAACGGTGAGCTGACCGATCTCAATCAGGTCTCTTCTCTGGGGGCCGGGCCGGTCTATCTGTCGCTGACGCCGGACGGTCGTCATCTGCTAGTGGCGAACTATGTCAGCGGAACGGTGGCAGTGCTGCCGATCAAAGACGATGGCAGCCTCGGCGAGGCGGTCGATAGCCATCAGGATCAGGGCCCTGCCGGCGCAGAGCGGCCGGCCGCGGCGGTCGAGGGGAGCTTTGCCATCAGCGATCATAACGGCCCGCATGCCCATATGATCGCCGCCGATCCGAGCGGGAAATATGTTTATTCTACCGATCTGGGGCTGGATCGGATCTATCAGTACCGGATCGACAATAGCAGCGGCAAGCTCACGCCGAACGATCCGCCGTTTATCGCCGCCTCTTCTGCCGGCGCCGGGCCGCGTCATTTTGTCTTTACGCCGAAAGGGGATGGCCTGTGGCTGATTAATGAAGAATCCTCGACGCTGACGTTCTATCATATTGATAAGAAAAGCGGGCTGCTGCGCGAAGGCAAAACGGTTTCCGCACTGCCGAAGGGCTACAAAGGCACCAGCTTTGCCGCCGGACTGGTCCTCAGCGCCGATGGTAAACAGCTGTATGTCGCCAATCGCCTGCATAACAGCATCGCGCATTTTAGCGTGCTGGCCGACGGCAGCCTGAGCCATCAGGAGGATATCTGGACCCGCGGCGACTACCCGCGGACGTTGACGCTGGATAATCAGGGGCAGTGGCTGTACGTCATGAACCAGCGTAGCGATAATATCACCCGTTTTAGCGTGGCGCCGCAGAGCGGCAAGCTGACTTTTGCCCCGGACTACACTCCGATAGGCAGTCCATCACAGATGGTGATATCCGCTCAACCTTGAGCCGTAAGATGAAGGAACTGACATGCGATTTCCCAACCACCGTTTAGCGCAACTGTTTACTTTGCTGCAAAACGAAACGCTGCCGCAGGATGAGCTGGCGCAGCGGCTGTCGGTTTCTACTCGTACCGTGCGCGCCGACATTACCGCGCTTAACGCGTTGTTAGTGGAGTATGGCGCGCAATTCATGCTCACTCGCGGCAGCGGCTATCAGCTGAAAATCGACGACCCGGCGCGCTACCAGACCCTGCAAGAGCATGCGCCGAAGCCGCAGCAGATCCCGCGTACGGCGGCGGATCGCATCAACTTTCTGCTGGTGCGCTTTTTGACCTCCGCGTTCTCCATCAAGCTCGAAGATCTGGCGGACGAGTGGTTTGTCAGCCGGGCGACGTTACAAAGCGATATGGCCGAGGTCCGCGAGCGCTTTCAGCGCTATCAACTGACTCTCGAGACTCGCCCACGGCACGGTATGAGGCTGTTTGGCAGCGAAGTATCGATTCGCGCCTGCCTGACCGATCTGTTATGGCAACAGGCGCAGCAGGGGGGAATAAACCCGCTGATCGATGAGCAAGCGCTGAATACGGATGTGCAGGAACAGCTTGCGGACGTGCTGCAGGAGATCCTGACCCGGCACCACGTGCGCCTCACCGATGAAGGCGAGCGCTTTATCCGACTGTACAGCGCAGTGACGGTGCGTCGCGTCAGCCAGGGCTATCCGCTGGCGGAATTCAGCGCGGAGGATGTCGCGCAAAACGTGCGTGATGCCGCGCGGGATCTGGCAGCCGTACTGCAGCAGCTGGCGGGAAAGGCCCTCTCTCCGGCAGAAGAAGCGTGGCTGTGCGTCCATCTTGCCGCCCGTCAGGTTCAGGACGTCGATCCGGGCACCATCAGCGCCGACGATGGCGAAGCGCTGGTAAACTACATCCTGCGCTACATCAACAGCCAGTATAACTACAACCTGCTGGACGACGCTCAGCTACATGCCGATCTGCTGACCCACGTTAAGACCATGATCACCCGGGTTCGCTACCAGATCATGATCCCCAATCCTCTGCTCGATAATATTAAGCAGCACTACCCGATGGCGTGGGACATGACTCTCGCGGCGGTGACCAGCTGGGGGAAATACACGCCCTATGCCATCAGTGAAAACGAGATTGGTTTCCTGGTATTGCATATTGGCGTCGGACTGGAACGTCATTACAACATTGGCTATCAGCGGCAGCCGCGGGTGTTATTGGTATGCGATACCAGTAATGCGATGGTGCGGATGATCGAAGCCATTTTGCAGCGTAAATATCCGCAGTTAGAAATCGCCGCCACCCTGTCGCAGCGGGAGTATGAGCAGCTGGCGGCGGTCGCGGAAGATTTTGTCATCTCGACCGTGCGGATTGGTGAAAAAGATAAGCCGGTGGTGACCATTGCGCCATTCCCGACCGATTATCAGCTGGATCAAATCGGCAAGCTGGTGCTGGTGGACAGGACCCGTCCGTGGGTGCTGAATAAATATTTCGATGCGGCCCATTTCCAGGTGATCGATACGCCTGTCGATCGGCAGACGCTGTTTGCCGGGCTGTGCCAGCAGCTGCAGCAGGAAGGGTTTGTCGATGCCGGGTTCCATGACTCGGTTGTCGAACGCGAGGCCATCGTCAGCACGATGCTGGGCGACGGGATTGCGCTGCCTCACGCCCTTGGTTTGCTGGCGCAAAAAACCGTGGTCTATACCGTCATTGCGCCGAACGGTATCGCCTGGGGCGATGAAACTGCCCATATCATCTTCCTGCTGGCGATCAGCAAAAGCGAGTATGAAGAGGCGATGGCGATCTACGATATTTTTGTCACTTTCCTGCGCGAGCGAGCGATGACCCGGCTTGCCGAGACGCGCAGTTTCGATGAGTTCAAAGCGGTGGCGGTGGAGTGCGTCAGCCGTTTTTGAGCGTCACTATCTTAAGCGGTGGACGACCTGATTGCTGCTGCCGCGCCAGATCAGCGCCGGATCTTTTAAATCCTCGACAAACTTGCCGTCGACCAGCACGTTAATCAGATCAACCACTTCCCGCTGTGCGTCGTTCAGCTCGTCGAGCTTATAACCGGTCCAGACCCAGATATCCTTGCCGGGACATTCGGCGAGGATGCGGCGCACCAGGGCGAGGATCTCCGGCACGTTCTGCGGATGCAGGGGATCGCCGCCGGAAAGGGAGATCCCCTGGCGTATGATCCGCGTGTCGTTGAGGTCGGCGATGATACGATCGGCCATCCCGGTGGTGAATGGCAACCCGGAGTTGAGCCGCCAGGTGCTCTTGTTATAACAGCCGGGGCATTCGTGGACGCAGCCTGAGACGAACAGGGTGCAGCGGGTGCCGGGGCCGTTGACGATGTCTACCGGATAGTATTGATGGTAATTCATTTTCGCTTCTCAATTGACGCCATTACTGCATTGGCTGCGCTCGCTTACCCGGGTCACTTACTGATGTAAGCTCCCCGGGATTCGCTTGCTTGCCGCCTTGTCCTGGCGCCAATTGCTGTGCGAAAAGCGTCGCATTGCCGGGCAATAATACTGTCGAAATTAACCGATTTGCCCGTTACCCAAATGCTTAACGCGGCGTTTAACCTCTTCCTGCTTGCCGGCGTTGAACGGACGAGCGTCCGGGCTGCCGAGATAGCCGCAGACCCGTCGGGTGACCGACACCCGGGCGGCATCGTGGTTGCCACATTTCGGGCAGGTAAAGCCTTTACTGGTACATTCGAACTCGCCGGTAAAGCCGCACTCATAGCACTCATCGATCGGCGTGTTGGTACCGTAATAGGGGACATGCTGGTAGCTGTAATCCCAGACATCTTCCAGCGCTTTCAGGTTGTGCTGGATATTCGGGTATTCGCCGTAGCAAATGAATCCCCCGTTGGCGAGCGGCGGATACGGCGCTTCGAAGTCGATCTTGTCGTACGGGTTAACCTTTTTCTCGACATCGAGGTGGAAGCTGTTGGTGTAGTAGCCCTTATCGGTCACGCCCTCAATGACGCCAAATTCGGCGGTATCAAGACGGCAGAAGCGATCGCAGAGGTTTTCGCTCGGCGTGCTGTACAGGCTGAAGCCGTAGCCGGTCTCTTCTTTCCAGCGGTCGACGGCGTCACGCAGACGTCGGACGATGGCGATGCCTTTTTCACGCAGCGCGTCGCTATCGTACATATGCTGATTACCCGACAGCGCGTTGATGGTTTCGTGGATGCCGATATAGCCCAGCGAAATGGAGGCGCGACCGTTTTTAAAGATCTCTGATACATCGTCGTCGGCCTTCAGGCGTACGCCGCAGGCGCCTTCCATGTACAATATCGGTGCCACGCGCGCTTTCACCCCTTCGAGGCGAGCAATACGCGTCATCAGCGCTTTGTAAGCCAGCTCCAGACGGTTATCCAGCAGCTTCCAGAACGTCGCTTCATCCCCTTTCGCTTCCAGCGCAATGCGCGGCAGGTTCAGGCTGATCACGCCGATATTGTTGCGGCCGTCGTGGATCTGCTCGCCATTTTCTTCATAGACGCCGAGGAAGCTGCGGCAGCCCATTGGCGTTTTAAACGAACCGGTGACTTTCACCACCTGATCGTAGTTGAGAATGTCCGGGTACATACGCTTGCTCGCGCACTCCAGCGCCAGCTGCTTGATGTCGTAGTTCGCGTCGCCGAACCTGTGGTTCAGGCCGTCGCGAATGGCGAACACCAGTTTCGGGAATACCGCAGTTTTGCGGTTTTTGCCCAGCCCGGCGATGCGGTTACGCAGGATAGACTGCTGAATCAGACGGGATTCCCAGCTGGTGCCGAGACCAAAGCCAAAGGTAACGAACGGCGTCTGCCCGTTGGCGGTATGCAGCGTATTGACTTCGTATTCCAGCGACTGGAAGGCGTCGTAGCACTCTTTCTCGGTGCGCGAGCGGGCATAGCCTTCCGCATCAGGGATCTGCCACTCTTCGGCGATTTTACGGTGCTTTTTGAAGCTTTCGGTGACGAACGGCGCCAGCACTTCATCGATGCGGTTAATGGTGGTGCCGCCATAAATGTGGCTGGCGACCTGGGCGATAATCTGCGCCGTTACCGCCGTGGCGGTGGAGATCGATTTTGGTGGTTCAATCTCCGCGTTGCCCATTTTAAACCCGTGCGTCAGCATACCTTTCAGATCGATCAGCATGCAGTTGAACATCGGGAAGAACGGCGAATAGTCGAGATCGTGGTAGTGAATCTCACCGCGCTCGTGGGCAAGCACCACATCGCGCGGCAGCAGGTGCTGACGGGCGTAATGTTTGGCGACGATACCGGCCAGCAGGTCGCGCTGGGTCGGGATGACTTTACTGTCTTTGTTGGCATTTTCGTTAAGCAGGGACGAGTTGGTTTGTTCAACCAGACCGCGAATTTCCTGGTTCAGGCGGCCGCGTTTTTCACGCTCGATATCGCGGTCGTGGCGATATTCGATATAGGCCCGGGCCAGCTGTTTCCACGGCCCTGACATCAGCTGGTTCTCAACGGCAGTCTGAATCTCGTTGATATCAACCTGGCTACGGTCCTGCATTTGCTGGCTAACGACTTCTGCGACGGTGGCGCAATAGTCTGCGTCATCGACTCCCGCTGCTTTAGCTGCACGCAGAATTGCTTCTTTAATGCGCTCAGATTTGAACGGCACTTTACAGCCATCACGTTTCATCACATGCGGTGTCATGATCACTCCATACTTTATAAAACAGGTTATCCACAGAGGCGGAAGTATCGCCGGCGTCGCGGGGGCTTTACCTGCCGCCGTTTTGCGTCGGTTCCGGCCCTTTTTATCCACATCCCACCACCGCCACAGAACGATGGGATGTGCTGACATAATAGACGATTAATACAAGATGTAGGGCCGGGATGCATTCTAAGTTCTATATGTAGTGATTTGCATCAAAGATGTTTGCGATTTTATTGACGCAGAACAAAGTAAAAAGACGAGAGTACGGATGGTGGGCGCTGGCAGTTATGTAAATTTATCTGACTATAAAATAAGCAAAAATTGGCCTGAAGGGGGAAGTATTCAGGCCGGAAATGCCATGCGTCAGGCCATCAGGGGGTCATGGCGCAGATCGACGCGCAGCAGCAGGGCATAGCGTGCCAGCTACGGGCTATGGGCTCGCCTAAGTTTGCGAACCCGTAGCCCGGCTATAGGCAGCGTTCCTGGGGTTACTCCTGCAGCCACCAGACTGCTTCAAACGGTCGCAGGGTCATGGCGGCAGGGCGATTTGCCGCTTCCGCGTAATTGCTCATCAATACCTGCCAGTCGCCGTCCACCTCCTCCGGCTGCCAGCTCTGGAACTCGCGGCTCAGGTTCGCCGCGACGATCAGCGTTTTCCCCTGCCACTGGCGGCGATAACACCACAGCGACGGATGCTCAGGCAGCAGGTCCAGGTAATCACCCCAGGTCAGAACCGGCGTGGTTTTACGCAGCGCAATCAGCCGCTGGTAGGTGTAAAAGACCGAATCCGCATCCGCCAGCGCCGCCTCGACGTTAATCGTCCGATAGTTATCGCACAGCGCAATCCACGGTTCACCGGCGGTAAATCCGCCCTGGTCGCGAGCGTCCCACTGCATCGGCGTGCGGCTGTTGTCGCGCGATTTACTCGCCAGAATCGCCAGCAGCTCATCGGGCGCCTGCCCCTGCACCGAGCGCTCAATAAACATGTTGTGACTCTCGACGTCGCGATAATCGCCGATCTGCGAGAAGTGCGGATTGGTCATGCCAATCTCTTCGCCCTGATAAATGTAGGGAGTGCCCTGCATGCCGTGCAGGACCATCGCCAGCATTTTCGCCGCCGGTACCCGGTATTCCCCTTCATCGCCAAAACGCGACACGATGCGCGGCTGATCGTGGTTACACCAGAACAGCGCATTCCACGCCCGGTTGTGCATGCCCTGCTGCCAGTGGCTGAACAGCGCTTTCAGCGCCACGTAGTCCGGGCGCGCAAGGGTCCATTTTTCGCCGCCGGGATAGTCCACTTTCAGATGGTGGAAGTTAAAGGTCATCGACAGCTCGCGGCCGTCCTGGGCGGCATATTGCTGGCAATGTTCCAGCGAGGTGGAGGACATCTCGCCGACCGTCATCAGGTTGCGCGGCGTAAAGATATCGCGGCTCATCTCCTGCAGGAACTCGTGGACCCGCGGACCGTCGGTATAAAAACGGCGGCCATCGCCCTGGGTATCCGACGGGAAGGTTTGATCTTTCGAAATCAGGTTGACCACATCGAGGCGCAGGCCGTCGACGCCGCGGTCGGCCCAGAACTCGCACACCTTTTTGAGTTCCGCACGGACCGCCGGGTTTTCCCAGTTGAGATCCGCCTGCTCTGCGGCGAACAGATGCAGGTAGTACTGTCCGCTCTCCGCGTGCCACTGCCAGGCGTTGCCGCCAAACTTCGAACGCCAGTTATTGGGCGGCGTTGTCGGTTCGCCATCGCGCCAGATATAAAACTGGCGGTACGGGCTCGCTTTATTCAACGACTCGCGGAACCAGGCGTGGGCGGTAGAGGTATGGTTGAAAACCATATCCAGCACGATACGGATCCCGCGGGCTTTCGCCTGAGCGACCAGTTCGTCGAAATCATCCAGCGTGCCGTAAGTGGGGTCGATGGCGGTATAGTTCGCGACATCGTAGCCGTTATCGACCTGCGGAGAGACGTAGAAAGGCGTCAGCCAGATGGCGTCCACGCCAAGTTTTTGCAGATAGTCGAGGCGCGAGGTGACCCCACGCAGATCGCCGGTACCGCTGCCGGTCGTGTCCTGGAAACTCTTCGGATAAATTTGATAAATAACGCCGTTTTGCCACCAGTGGGGGAGGGTATTCATATCGCTTTCCTGCTACAACGAAGGGGCGCCAGCGCGCCCCGGAAGAAAAAATCAGACAATCTGTAATGTGCCCTGACGGAACTTACGCTGATAAACGACGGTGGTGAGCACAATCGGCACCACTACCGCGATGACCATTGCTAAACCGTACACCTGCCAGTAAGTCGGTTGAATGGAGAGGATGCCCGGCAGCCCACCGACGCCGATCCCGTTCGCCATGACGCCATTCAGGCCGCACAGCAAGCCGGCAAGACCCGAGCCGATCATCGCGCAGAGCATCGGGAAGCGGTATTTCAGGTTGATCCCGTACATCGCCGGTTCGGTTACCCCGAGGTAGGCCGAGATAGCGGCCGGCACCGAGATCTCACGTTCGTTCTGTTTGCGGCTGGCGATAATAATCCCGACCACTGCCGAAGCCTGAGCGATGTTGGACAGCGCAATCAGCGGCCATACCGGTGTACCGCCCATGCTTTGAATCATCTGCATATCGATAGCCAGCGTGGTCTGATGGACCCCGGTAATGACCAATGGAGCGTAGAGGAAGCCGAACAGCGCGGCGCCAATCGGCGCGAAGCTACCGGTCATCAGGTGGCGCACGGCAAAGGCGACGCCATCGCCGATCATGCGGCCAAACGGACCGATAAAGGCGTGGGCGAGGAACACCGCCAGAATCAGGGAGCAGACCGGCACCACCACCAGATAGAGGTAGTCAGGCACGATGCGTTTCAGGCGTGTTTCGATAAAGCCGAGCGCCAGACCCGCCAGCAGCGCCGGGATGACCTGCGCCTGGTAGCCGACCTTCGCAATCGTAAACAGGCCGAAGTTCCATACTTCCGGCACCTGCTGGCCCAGCATATAAGCGTTCATCAGCTGTGGAGAGACCAGCGTGACGCCGAGCACGATGCCGAGGATCGGCGTGCCGCCCATTTTCTTCACCGCTGACCAGCAGATACCCACCGGCAGGTAGAAGAAGATGGCTTCGCCAATCAGCCACAGGAAGTCATAAATGGTTTTCAGCGACGGGTGCATTTGCGCCAGCGTTTGCCCGTTGCTCATCGGCAGATCGCCGATCACGTTACGGAAACCGAGGATCAGACCGCCGCTGATCAGCGCCGGCAGCAGCGGGAAGAAGATCTCGGCAAAATGCGAGATCAGCTGCTCGTGCCACTTCATATTTTGCCGCGCCGCCTGCTTGGCCTGTTCCTTATCGGCAGACGCTTTGCCGGTGGTCGCCAGCAGGGCTTTGTAGTAATCGCCGACTTCTGTGCCGATCACTACCTGGAACTGCCCGGCGTTGGTAAAGCAGCCTTTCACCATGCGAAGCTGCTCAATTTCTTTTGGTTTGGCGATGGCCGGATTGTTCAGCACAAAGCGTAGACGGGTAATACAGTGACTGACGGTCGCAATGTTATCGCGCCCGCCGACCAGTTCGATTAATTTATCGATGTCCTGCTGATTTACTTTGCTCATTATGAGGCCTCAAAACAGAGGGAAGAGATTGCGTAATGACCTGAGACGAATCCTAACCGCTCCGTTCAACTTTCAAAATGGGAACGTTCCCGAAACGCAGCAACGATCACATAAATCCAACAAACGAGCTTAAATCAGCGCGGCGGGAATGACGATTTGACGTGGTTCTGCCTGGCCGCCGATCTGGGCGATCAGCTGTTGGGCCGCCTGGCGACCGGCCTCGGCGTAACCGGGATTCACGGTCAGGATTTCCGGATGGAGGAACTTCATCAGCGGCGTACTGCCGACGCTGGCGACCTGCAGATGTCCAATACGTTGCTCTTGCAAATACTTGCTGGCGCCGAGGGCGAGGGTATCGGTCGCGCACAGCAGCGCGCTGGTATCGGGGGTCAGCACGCTGGCGACATTTTCATAGCCCTGTTTCATGGCCAGTCCCGGCAGGGCGGCAGACGGGGTCAACTGGTGCTGCTCGCAAAAATTGAGGTAGGCCTGATGGCGGCGCTGCCCGGTAGTGACGTCGCTATGCGGTACCCCGAGGAAGCTGATATGCCGATGGCCGCCATCGTACAGACGCTGCATCAGCATGTTCACCGCGCCGTTGTCGTCGTAGCAGACGGAGGCGAATCCCGGCGCGTCGCGGGCCAGCAGCACCATCGATTCCCGCCACGGCGTCAGCATCTCTTCGGTAATGCCGGTAAAGCCGAACAGCACCACGCCGTCGATATTGCGGCGGGCGAGGATCCCAAGGTGCTCGCCGACCAGCGCGGGAGAGAACTGACTTTCCATCATAATCGGATCGTAACCCTGCTCGTAAAAGGCGGGCAGCATCGTCTGTACGGCAAGGTTTTCCGACAGCGAGTCAAGACGGGTGACGATAATCGCGACCACTTTATCGCTTTGACCCCGCATCGCCCGCGCTGAGCGGGAGGGCGAGAAGCCGTGCTGCTGCATCACCGCCTCGACCCGTTCACGGGTGCGCTCATTGACGCCGCTTTCATTATTAAGCACGCGGGATACCGTCGATTTCCCGACGCCGCTTAAGCGCGCGATATCTTTGATGGTCAGCCGGTTTTGCATGCAGAGGTCTCGTCGTGGTCCGATAAAAGTGAGCCTAATGCTACTCAACCAAACCGCAATGAGCAAAGTCTGGTTTACGTCTTGTTTAGTTACGCGGGGTTATCATTAAGACAGTGGCTATAAATTGCCTGTTGTTCGCGGTACTCTCGCGCCGCTTTTACTCACTTACCGGAGATTATATGGACCCCGATCCCACTCCTCATCCTCGATGGAGTTATATCCTTTTCCGGTAAGCCTGCTTAGCACTGCTTTACCGGAAGCGTAAAGCAGTGACGTCCTTGATGTCCCTGCCATAAAAAAATAATACCGGACAGGTAAGGTTGTATCGTGCCTGTCTGTTTTGCCGCGTTCTTTTGTAAGAGCGTGGAGGGACTGTTTATGCTGAAAAATATCACCCGGCAGCTGTTTGCACAGCTCAGCCGCCATTTGCCGCGCCGACTGGTTCAGCGCGATCCGTTACCTGATGCCCGCAATCTGGCCACCGCGCCGATTCCGGATTCGCTGGGTAAGCACTGCCTGAACGTGGCGGCAATGGACGAAAATGAAATCTGGCGCGCCTTCGAAAGCCACCCGGAAGGGCTTAACGATGCCGAGGTTGCGCAGAAAATTGCCCGCCACGGCGATAACCAAATTCCGGCGCAAAAACCGGCGCCGTGGTGGGTGCACCTCTGGACCTGCTACCGCAACCCGTTCAACCTGCTGCTGACCGTGCTGGGTATCGTCTCGTATGCGACGGAAGACCTGTTTGCTGCCGGCGTGATTGCGCTGATGGTGGGGATCTCCACGCTGCTCAATTTCATTCAGGAAGCCCGCTCGACCAAAGCGGCGGATGCGCTGAAGGCGATGGTCAGCAACACCGCGACGGTGCTGCGGGTGGTCAACGAACAGGGCGAAAGCCGCTGGTGCGAACTGCCGATTGACCGCCTGGTGCCGGGCGATATCGTGAAGCTGTCGGCCGGGGATATGATCCCGGCGGACCTGCGTATTCTTCAGGCGCGGGATCTGTTCGTGGCCCAGGCATCGCTGACCGGTGAATCGCTGCCGGTGGAAAAAGTGGCCCGCAGCCGCGACCCGCAGCAGAGCAACCCGCTTGAGTGCGATACCCTGTGCTTTATGGGCACCAACGTGGTGAGCGGGTCGGCGCAGGCGATGGTCTTCGCCACCGGCGGCAACACCTGGTTTGGTCAGTTGGCCGGGCGGGTTAGCGAGCAGGAGAGCGAACCCAATGCTTTCCAGAAAGGTATCAGCCGCGTCAGCATGCTGTTGATCCGCTTTATGCTGGTGATGGCGCCGGTGGTGCTGCTGATTAACGGCTACACCAAAGGCGACTGGTGGGAAGCGGCGCTGTTTGCCCTTTCGGTGGCGGTAGGCCTGACGCCGGAGATGTTGCCGATGATTGTCACCTCGACCCTGGCGCGCGGGGCGGTGAAGCTGTCGAAACAGAAAGTCATTGTGAAGCACCTCGACGCGATTCAGAACTTTGGCGCGATGGACATCCTGTGCACGGATAAAACCGGCACCCTGACTCAGGATAAAATCGTGCTGGAAAACCATACTGATATTTCCGGTAAGGTCAGCGAGCGGGTTCTGCATTGCGCATGGCTGAACAGCCACTATCAGACCGGGTTGAAAAACCTGCTCGATAAGGCGGTGCTGGAAGGCGTAGATCTGGATGCGGCGCGCCAGCTTTCTGAACGCTGGCAGAAAGTCGATGAAATTCCGTTCGACTTCGAACGTCGCCGTATGTCGGTGGTGGTGAGTGAACAGGATGGCGTGCATCAGCTGATCTGCAAAGGCGCGCTACAGGAGATCCTGAACGTCTCGACTCAGGTGCGGCATAACGGTGAAATCGTGCCGCTGGACGATACCATGCTGCGCCGTATCAAACGCGTCACCGATACCCTGAATCGCCAGGGGCTGCGCGTGGTGGCGGTGGCGACCAAATATCTGCCCGCCCGCGAAGGCGACTATCAGCGCATTGACGAGTCCGATCTGATCCTTGAAGGCTACATCGCCTTCCTCGACCCGCCGAAAGAGACCACCGCCCCGGCGCTGAAAGCGCTGAAGGCCAGCGGGATTACCGTCAAAATTCTCACCGGCGATAGCGAGCTGGTGGCGGCGAAAGTGTGCCATGAAGTGGGTCTGGACGCCGGCGAGGTCGTCACCGGTAGCCAGATTGAAGGCATGAGCGATGACGAGCTGGCGGCGCTGGCCAAACGCACGACCCTGTTTGCCCGTCTTGCGCCGTTACATAAAGAGCGTATCGTCACGCTGCTTAAACGCGAAGGCCATGTGGTCGGCTTTATGGGCGACGGCATCAACGATGCGCCGGCGCTGCGCGCGGCGGATATCGGTATCTCCGTGGATGGCGCGGTGGATATTGCGCGTGAAGCGGCGGATATTATTCTGCTGGAAAAAAGCCTGATGGTGCTGGAAGAGGGGGTGATCGAAGGACGCCGCACTTTCGCCAACATGCTGAAGTACATCAAAATGACCGCCAGTTCGAACTTTGGTAACGTCTTCAGCGTGCTGGTGGCGAGCGCCTTTCTGCCGTTCCTGCCGATGCTGCCGCTGCACTTGCTGATCCAGAACCTGCTGTACGATGTATCCCAGGTGGCGATCCCGTTTGATAACGTCGACGACGAGCAGATTCAAAAACCGCAGCGCTGGAACCCCTCGGAACTGGGGCGCTTTATGGTCTTCTTTGGCCCGATAAGCTCGATTTTCGATATCCTGACCTTCTGCCTGATGTGGTGGGTGTTCCAGGCCAATGTGCCGGAAGCCCAGACGCTGTTCCAGTCGGGCTGGTTTATTGAAGGGCTGCTGTCGCAAACGCTGATTGTGCATATGATTCGTACGCGACGCATTCCGTTTGTTCAGAGCCGCGCCGCGTGGCCGCTGTTTGCCATGACGCTGGTGGTGATGCTGGTTGGTATCGCGCTGCCGTTCTCGCCGCTGGCGGGCTATCTGCAGCTGCAGGCCCTGCCGCTGAGCTACTTCCCGTGGCTGATTGCTATTCTGGCAGGCTACATGACGCTGACGCAGATGGTAAAAGGCTTCTACAGCCGTCGCTACGGCTGGCAATAACCCCTCTTTATGCCGACCGTTCTCCCTCAAGGGAGGACGGTCTTTTTGGCATTTCTCTTAAATCTCAGAAAGTTGTGAACCCCGTCATCCCGTTTGCTTGACGCTCTTTTGCGCGCATGTTAACCCAATGTTTTGCTTTTTTTGGCCCGTCATCACAAGGAAAACTCATGCTTAACTCTGTGCGTTATGGCCTGCTGACCAGCGGATTATTATTTGGCGCGATGGCACATGCCGCTCCGGCCGGCGATCTGCCGCTGATGCCGTGGCCGGCTCACGTCGAACGCCCGCAGTCGCCGGGCGCGTTGGTGTTGAATAATCAGCTGACGCTGAACGTGACCGGTGACGTGCCCGGCGATGCCGTAGGCCGCTGGCGCGAGCGCATTGCCCGCCAGACCGGCTGGACGCTACAACCGCAAATGGCGCCGGTTAACACGCCGACAATTCACGTGGTGGTGGCCAAAAAAGTGCCGGCGATTCCTCGCCCTGACAGTGATGAAAGCTACCAGCTGAAGGTGACCGCCGAGGGCGTTACCCTCAAGGCGAATACCCGGTTTGGCGCGCTGCGCGGGATGGAAACGCTGCTCCAGCTGATGCACAACGGCGCTGAAAATACGGCGATTCCTTACGTCACGATTGATGATGCGCCGCGCTTCCCGTGGCGCGGGCTGCTGCTGGATTCTGCTCGCCACTTCATACCGCTGGAGGCTATTAAACGCCAGATTGACGGCATGGCGGCGGCTAAACTGAACGTTTTCCACTGGCATCTGACCGACGACCAGGGCTGGCGCTTCGCTTCCACGCGGTATCCGAAACTGCAACAGAAGGCCAGCGACGGGCTGTTTTATACTCAGGCGCAGATGAAAGAGGTGGTGCGCTACGCGGCGGACCGTGGCATTCGCGTGGTGCCGGAAATCGATATGCCCGGCCACGCGTCCGCGATTGCGGTGGCCTACCCGGAGCTGATGAGCGCTCCGGGGCCCTACGACATGGAGCGTCATTGGGGCGTACTGAAACCCGTGCTCGATCCCAGCAAAGAGACCACCTACGCCTTTGCCGAGGCGATGATCGGCGAGCTGGCGGCTATTTTCCCGGACCCGTATCTGCATATCGGCGGCGATGAGGTTGACGACAGTCAGTGGAAAGCGAATCCGACTATCCAGGCATTTATGCGCGAGAAGGGGCTGGCCGATAGCCACGCGCTGCAGGCGTACTTCAACCGCAGGCTGGAGGCGATCCTCGAAAAATACCATCGGCAGATGGTGGGCTGGGATGAAATTTATCACCCGGACCTGCCGAAAAGCATTCTGATTCAGTCCTGGCAGGGGCAGGATGCGCTGGGCGAGGTGGTAAAACAGGGCTATCGCGGGATCCTCTCCACCGGTTTCTATCTCGACCAGCCGCAGTACACCGCCTATCACTATCGCAATGAAATTGTGCCTCAGGGGCTGAACGGCGTGGATACGATAAGTGATAACGACAGCGCGCAGAGCTGGAGCTTCTCGATGCCGCGGCTGAAGGGCAGCGCGGTTGAGGGGAGCTTTACACTGGTTAAAGGCGAGGGCGGCTGGCGCGGTTTTATTGATTTCAAAGGCAAATCTCGTCGCGCGGTGCAGGATATTGAATGGGGCGACGACGATCGGCTGACCTTTCGGGTCGACACCTGGATGGGGGAAACCCGACCGGTGCTGAGCGTGAACGACGATAAGCTGGGCGGCTATTTCCTGCTGGGCAACACCCGCTATCCGGTCAGCGGGAAAAAGCTGGAAGCGGTGCCCCAGGGCACGCCGCCGGTGGTCCCGGATACGGACCAGCAGAAAAACCTGCTCGGCGGTGAGGCGGCGCTGTGGGCGGAAAACGTGGCGGCGCCGGTGCTGGATATTAAACTCTGGCCGCGGGCCTTTGCGGTGGCGGAGCGGCTGTGGTCGGCGCAGGATGTCAACGACAGCGATAACATGTATCAGCGGCTCCAGGCGATGGACAGCTGGTCTACGGTGTCGGTTGGCCTGCAGCAACATACCCAGCAGCTGGTGCAGTTCACGCGCTTAGCCAACGGCAGCAGCACCCTGCCGCTGCAAATTCTCGCTCAGGCGCTGGAGCCGGCGCACTACTACACCCGCCAGCATCTGAAATTTCAGGCTAATCATTATCATCTGTTTGAGCCGCTGAACCGTCTGGCCGATGCGCTACCGGCGGAAAGCGCCACCGTGCGCAGCCTCGATCGTTGGGCGGCGCGCTTGATCAGCGATGCTGAAGACAGCGAAAGCGCGGATGCGCTGCGCCATATTTTTACCCTCTGGCAAAATAATATCGCCGATGCGCAGGCGCTGACGGAAAACAGCTATCAGCTGGCGGCGATAAAGCCGGTGGTGGCGCAGGTGGATAAGCTGGCGACGCTGGGGATACGGTTGACCGATCTGGTGGCGCGTCAGGGAACGCTGGATGATAAAGAGTATGCGTCGGTTCAGGCGCAGCTCGACGAGGCGGCGAAAACCCAGGATGAGCTGGTGATTGCGGCGGTGTATCCGCTGGAGAAACTGCTGCGGGCGACGAAGGTCGAGTAGTGAAACTCCCTCACCCGGCGCAGCGATAAAGGCGCATGGGTGAGGGGATGCGAGGCTTAGCGACGAATCGCGATCGCTTCGATCTCGATTTTCACATCTTTCGGCAGGCGAGCCACTTCCACACAGGAACGTGCCGGGAAGGTCGCATTATGCTCGCTGAAAAACGCTTCATAAGCGGCATTCACGGTGGCGAAGTCGTTGAGATCTTTAACGAATACGGTGGTTTTAACAATGTCGCCGACTTTCAGGCCTGCGGCTTCAACGATAGCTTTGACGTTGTCCAGAGACTGACGCGCCTGCGCGGCGACATCTTCCGGCACGCTACCGGTTTTCGGATCGACGGGGATCTGGCCGGAAGTGATGATCATGCTGCCCAGATCAACACCCTGAACATACGGGCCGATTGCTGCTGGTGCATTTTCCGTCGCGATAGTTTTAGACATGAGTTCTCCTGAATAACAGCATTATTAAATAGTGACGCAAAATCCTTCGAGTTGCATCGACGCGGCACGGGGCGAACCGCCCGCACGGCCGACAAAGAAGCAGCTTGAAGGATAGCGCGTAGGGAACCCGGCCATTATAGGGAGCCGGGTTGCCAATACCAACCTCAATTAGTTGGCCAGAACCACATAATGCGAAAACTCTTTTTCACAATATTTGCACTTCAGCGCGATATCGTTTTCCCGCTTTTTCACTGCAAAGCTGGAGGAAACCGGCTCAGCGTGGCTGATACAGTTGCTGTTCGGGCAGACCAGCACGCTGTTAATCCGATCCGGCAGATTCGGGCGTGACTTACCGACCACTTCATAATCATCGATGCGGTTGACCGTGGCATGCGGGGCATACAGCGCCAGCTGGTTCACCTGCTCGTCGGTGAGGAAGGTATTCTCAATTTTTACCAGGTCCTTGCGGCCCATTTCACCTGACGGCAGGTTCAGGCCGATGGTGATACGCTGATCCGTTTCGGTCAGTTTGAACAACGTCAGCAGTTTAAAGCCCACCTGCGCAGGGATGTGGTCGATAACGGTGCCACGTTTAATGGCTTCTACCTGCAGTTTATTATCGTGTGTCATGGTCGTTTCCCCTTACAGAGCCAGCTCGCTATTCAGTACCAGTGCCAGTAACGCCTGGCGTGCGAAGATGCCGTTGCCGGCCTGCTGGAAGTACCAGGCGTGCGGCGTTTTATCGACATCGGTGGTGATTTCATCAATGCGCGGCAGCGGGTGCAGCACTTTCATATTGTGACGGGCGCCTTCGAGGTCGGCGGCGCGCAGGACAAACTGCGCTTTGACGTTGGCGTATTCCGACGGGTCAAGGCGCTCTTTCTGGACGCGGGTCATGTACAGAATATCCAGCTCTCCCATCACTTCATCAATGGCGCTGTGCACGCTCCAGGCAATCCCTTTCTCATCCAGCATATCGAGGATGTACTGCGGCATCGCCAGCGCATCCGGGGCGATAAAGTAGAAGCGGTTGCCGTTAAATTTCGCCAGCGCCTGGGTCAGCGAATGGACGGTGCGGCCATATTTGAGGTCACCGACCATCGCGACGTTGAGGTTTTCCAGACGGCCCTGAGTTTCCTGGATGGTGAAGAGATCCAGCAGGGTCTGCGTCGGGTGCTGGTTAGCGCCATCGCCGGCGTTGAGGACCGGAATACCGCCGGAAAACTCGGTCGCCAGACGCGAAGCCCCTTCCTGCGGGTGACGCATCACGATGGCGTCGACGTAGGTGCTGATGACCGAAATGGTGTCGGCCAGGGTTTCGCCTTTTTTGCCCAGCGAGGTGTTGCTGCTGTCGGAGAAGCCCACCACGCTGGCGCCGAGGCGGTGCATCGAGGTTTCAAACGACAGACGGGTACGGGTGGAGGCTTCAAAGAAACAGCTGGCGATAACCTTATGCTTCAGCAGTTCCGGCTGTGGGTTCGCTTTCAGTTTTGCAGCGGTCGCCAGGACCAGTTCGAGGTCTTCTCGGCTGAGATCGTTTATGGAAATGATATGTTTTTGATATAGCGGGTTAGCCATGTTTATCTCCTGACGCCTGGGCAAAAAAAAAGCCCCTTAAATAAGGGGCTTCGAGAATTCATTGAGCAACGGAAAGAAAAACGCTACGCCAGCGCCTGTGTTCAGACGCGGTAAGACAGAATGTCGTACGCAGTAGACCATGCTTCCTCCCGGCAAATCGACCGGCATTATACGCAGCTCAAATTTCGGATCAAGCGATTAGTACACAAACAAGAAAACGATTGCTTCGATAAGGCTGCGCCAGCGCAAAAAACCGTAAAAAAGAGGTGGTATGGCAGTGTGAAGGGGCGTATAAAAACAAAAATGAAAAGCTGTTTTATCTTTGAGGGGTTCTATGATCGTTGGTCACATTCACCATCTGCAGGCCTGGCTGCCGGACGCGTTGCGTCAGGCGATTGAGCACGTTAAAGCCCACGTGAGCGAAGAGACGCCGCCCGGCAAATACGATATTGACGGTAGCAACGTGTTTTATATGATTTCGGAAGATACGACCGAACCTCTTGCCGCCCGCCGCGCGGAATACCATGCGCGCTATCTGGATATCCAGATTGTGCTGCGCGGCCAGGAGGCCATGACCTTCAGCACCCGCCCTGCCGCTGGCACCCCGGACATCGACTGGCTGGCGGAGAGAGATATTGCGTTTCTGTCGGCCGGCGAACAGGAGCAAACCGTCATTCTGAACGAGGGCGATTTTGTGGTCTTTTACCCGGGAGAAGTGCATAAGCCGCTGTGTGCCGTGGGCGAACCGGCCAAAGTGCGTAAGGCGGTAGTGAAGATCCTGATGGCGTAAAAAATCCCCGGGTGGCGCGACGCTTACCGGGGCTACGGGGAGGTAGCCCGGATAAGTCTGGTCGCCCGGATAAGCGTCGCGCAATCCGGGAACATCCCGCGAGAGAACGACTATTTACTCAGCGTCGCCACCATCACCGCTTTGATGGTGTGCATCCGGTTTTCCGCCTGATCGAAGACGATGCTTGCCGGCGACTCAAAGACCTCGTCAGTCACTTCCATGCCGCCATGCAGGCCGTATTCCGCCGCCATCTGTTGACCAAGGGTCGTTTGATCGTCATGGAACGCGGGCAGACAGTGCAGAAATTTCACCTGCGGATTACCGGTCAGCGCCATCATGTCGCTATTCACCTGATAAGCGCGCAGTAACGCAATGCGCTCCGCCCATTTCTCTTTGGCTTCGCCCATCGAGACCCACACGTCGGTGTAGATAAAGTCGGCCCCTTTCACGCCCGCCGCGATCTCTTCGGTCAGCGTGATGTTGCCGCCGTGTTTCTGCGCCAGCGCCCGGCATTCCGCCACCAGATTCTCTTCGGGCCAGCAGGCCTTCGGAGCCACCAGGCGCAGATCCAGGCCGGTCAAGGCCGCGGCTTCGAGCATGGAGTTACCCATGTTGTTGCGGGCGTCGCCTGCATACACCAGGGTCATTTCGTTAAAGGTTTTCCCCGGTAGATGCTCCTGCATGGTCAAGAGATCCGCCAGCAGCTGGGTAGGATGAAACTCGTTGGTCAGGCCGTTCCATACCGGAACACCGGCATATTCGGCAAGGGTTTCGACCACTTCCTGACCATGGCCGCGGTACTGAATACCGTCATACATCCGGCCCAGCACGCGGGCGGTATCTTTAATGGATTCTTTATGGCCGATCTGGCTGCCGCTTGGCCCGAGATAAGTGACGCGGGCACCCTGATCAAATGCGGCAACTTCGAAAGAGCATCGTGTCCGGGTAGAGTCTTTTTCGAAGATGAGCGCGATGTTTTTTCCAGCCAGATGCTGGATTTCAATACCGTTTTTTTTATCGGTTTTTAGTCTGGCCGCCAGCTTCAGCAGGGCGGTGATTTCCGCAGGGGTAAAATCGAGTAACTTTAAAAAATGCTTCTGGTAAAACGCGGACATGATTCCCTCACATGGCTTAAGCCCCTTATTGAATTAAAATTCAATTTATATGTATGAATATTCATTTGCAACCCCGTGACACAAATCTTTCGCACAAAGGTGGAGGCAATCACGGCGGTATGTGACAATAGAAGTATCTGCCGCACATTATGAGGAACGAGCCATGGCAAACCCGGAACTACTGGAAGAACAGCGTGAAGAAACGCGTCTGATTATCGAAGAGCTGCTCGAAGACGGCAGCGATCCGGACGCGCTGTACACCATTGAACACCATCTCTCTGCCGACGATTTTGAAACGCTGGAGAAAGTGGCTGTCGAGGCCTTCAAGCTGGGTTACGAAGTGACCGAGCCGGAAGAGCTGGAAGTGGAAGAAGGCGAAGTGGTTATCTGCTGTGACATCCTGAGCGAAAGCGCCCTGAAGGTGGAGCTGATTGATGCCCAGGTTGAGCAACTGATGACGCTGGCGGAAAAATTCGGCGTCGAATATGACGGTTGGGGCACTTACTATGAAGACCCGAACGGTGAAGAGGGCGATGAAGAAGATGACGACGATCTCGTCGATGAAGACGATGACGGCGTTCGCCACTAAGTAAATCTGCACGTCATCCTTCAGGCCGCGTCTTTGCTGGCTACGCACAGGAACCCCGGCGACATCGTTCTCTATGTTGTCGGGGTTTTCGTCTCGTTATACCCTGAACAATAATTGTGTCTGTTTGGATGCGATAACGGCCGGCAGCCGTTACCGTATAGCAAGGAACCTCAATGGACTACCCGCAAATACTCGCCCCCGTACGTCACTTCCTGCACTGCCCAACGCCACAGGCGTGGATCGATGAAGCCCGTAAGCCGGAAAATCTCCCGCTGCTGCTGACTGATCATATGGTCTGCGAGCTAAAAGCGGCGCAAAACGCGCTGCTGCTGGTGCGTAAATATGTTGCTGATAAACAAGGGGCCGACGAGCTGCTGGCCTGCCTGAAGCCGTATGAGGACTTTACCTACCGCTGGGGGCCCGAGCCGGATTTCATCGCGCTGCATAAACGAATTAATAAAAGCGCCATGCCGCAAACCGACGATCCCTGGAGCCGTCAGCTGGTGGACAGCATGGTACTGCTGATTAAAGAAGAGCTGCACCATTTCTGGCAGGTGCGGGAAATGATGCAGGCCCACGATATCCCGTACGTCAAAATCACCGCCAGTAATTATGCCCGCGGGTTGCGCAGAGAGGTGCGCTCCCACGAACCGGTGATGCTGATCGATAAGCTGATTTGCGGCGCCTACATTGAAGCGCGCTCCTGCGAGCGCTTTGCCGCGCTGGCGCCGTGGCTGAATGACGATCTGCAAAAGTTCTATCTGTCGCTGCTGCGCTCCGAAGCGCGGCACTATCAGGACTATCTGGATTTGGCGCAGCAGATTGCCGAAGAGGATATCAGCGAACGTATTCACCAGCTTGGCGAGGCGGAGGCGGCGCTGATTAACGCCCCGGAGGCCGAATTCCGTTTCCACAGCGGCGTGCCGATGGTCGCGGCGTAAAGAGCCTTTCCCCGGAGGCGATGCGTTCCGCGCCTGTCCGGGCTACCAAACCGCCGGGTAACCTGAGGGAGAGAGCCGTCGCCTCGGTAACTATCGCGCGTCCGGGGAACCGCGGCTGACGGCGACGAGCCGTTACAGCGTTTTCAGCATCCGCACTTCGCAATCGACATGACCGGTGCAGCCAAGCGGCCCGTCGATATGTTCGAAGCCCAGGCGCTCATACAGCCCGACGGCTTCTTTCAGGAAGGCGGTGGTTTCCAGATAGCAGCGTTTGAAACCCTGCTCGCGGGCATAATCTAACGCCAGCAGCGCCAGCTTTTTCGCCAGCCCCTGGCCACGGGCAGAGGTCATAAAATACATTTTCTGTAATTCGCAGATATCCGGTTCGCTATGCGCCAGCGGGGCAATGCCGCCGCCGCCGACCACCTGACCCTCCTGTTCAACCACCCAATAGGCGGAGCCCGGCTGGCTGTAGAGCTCAAAAAGCTCATCGAGGTTAGGGTCGGCGACCGTATAGCCTTTATCGGCCGTCAGGCCGTATTCCGCAGAAACCTGGCGGATAACGTTGGCGATAGCTGCATTATCTTCAGCGGTGATGCGGCGCAGCGACGCCGTAATGGTCGCGCTCGTATTCATACGATGACTCATAGCAAAAAATGACGGATGGTGTTGTTAATAACATCGCGAGCGGGGGAAGCGCAAGCGGGTATCGCGGATAAAAACGCCCCTTGCCTGAGCCGGCAAGGGGCGGGAGGGTTACAGCGCGGCGATGACCGCCTGCTGTTCGATCAGTTTGCTTTTCGCTTCGGCATAACCGTCCAGCTTCTCACGCTCTTTGGCGATCACCGCTTCCGGTGCGCGAGCGACAAAGCCTTCGTTGGCCAGTTTGCTTTCGATGCGGCTGATTTCACCGTCGATCTTCGCCACTTCTTTCGCCAGACGCGCCAGCTCATCTTCTTTGTTGATGAGACCCGCCATCGGGATCAGCAGCTCGGCGCCGTCGATGATTTTGGTGACGGAAACCGGACCTTTGTCATCGGCTGGCAGTACGGTAATGCTTTCCAGACGCGCCATGGACTGCAGGAAGCTCTGGTTGTCGGTCACGCGACGCTGAGCGTCAGCGCTGCAACCGCGCAGCAGCAGTTCGAGCGGTTTGCCCGGGGCGATGTTCATTTCCGCACGGATATTACGCACCGCGACGATCGCCTGCTTCAGCCATTCGGTATCGGCCAGCGCCGCTTCATCAACCTGCGCCGCATCGTAAGCCGGGAACGGCTGCAGCATGATGGTGTCCGCATCGATACCGACGATGGTTTTCACCCGCTGCCAGATGGTTTCAGTGATGAACGGAATGATCGGGTGCGCCAGACGCAGCAGACCTTCCAGCACGGTCACCAGGGTATGGCGCGTACCGCGCAGCTCAGCTTCAGAGCCGCCGGTCATCACCGGTTTGGTCAGCTCCAGATACCAGTCGCAGAACTGGTTCCAGGTGAACTCATACAGGATGCCCGCGGCGATGTCGAAGCGGAAGTTATCCAGCGCTTCGCGGTACGCTTTCACGGTCTGGTTGAATTCGGCAAGGATCCAACGGTCCGCCAGCGACAGCACTTTCTCGCCGCCGTTGAAGCCGCAGTCCTGACCTTCGGTATTCATCAGCACGAAGCGGCTGGCGTTCCACAGCTTGTTACAGAAGTTACGGTAACCTTCCAGACGCTTCATATCCCAGTTGATGTCGCGGCCGGTAGAGGCCAGCGCCGCCAGGGTGAAGCGCAGGGCGTCGGTGCCGTGCGGCTCAATACCGTTCGGGAACTGTTTCTCGGTGCGTTTGGCGATTTTCTCCGCCAGCTGCGGCTGCATCATGTTGCCGGTGCGTTTCTCCAGCAGCTCTGGCAGGGAGATGCCGTCAACCATATCCAGCGGGTCAATGACGTTGCCCTTGGATTTGGACATCTTCTGCCCTTCGTCGTCACGAATCAGACCGGTCATGTAGACGGTATGGAACGGTACCTGCGGCTTGCCGTTTTCATCTTTGATGAAGTGCATGGTCATCATGATCATGCGAGCAATCCAGAAGAAGATGATGTCGAAACCGGAGACCATCACGCTGGTTGGGTGGAACTGACGCAGCGCGTCGGTGTTTTCCGGCCAGCCGAGGGTGGAGAAGGTCCACAGCGCGGAGGAGAACCAGGTATCCAGAACGTCTTCGTCCTGACGCAGCGCAACGTCGGCGGAGAGGTTATTCTCCTGACGCACTTCGTCTTCGGTACGGCCAACGTAAACGTTGCCTTCGTTGTCATACCACGCCGGGATACGGTGACCCCACCACAGCTGACGGGAGATACACCAGTCCTGAATATCGCGCATCCAGGAGAAGTACATGTTTTCGTACTGCTTCGGCACGAACTGGATGTCGCCGTTTTCAACCGCTTCTACGGCAGGCTTCGCCAGTACGTCGGCACGCACGTACCACTGGTCGGTCAGCATCGGCTCGATCACCACGCCGCCACGGTCGCCGTACGGCACGGTCAGATCGTGAGGTTTGATCTCTTCGAGCAGGCCGAGCGCATCGATAGCCGCCACAACGGCTTTACGTGCAGCGAAACGCTCCAGATTCTGGAATTCAGCCGGGATCTCTGCGGAGTAAACCGCGGACTCTTCGCCTTTGGTGTCGTACACCTGCGCGCTTTCGCGGATGTCGCCGTCAAAGGTCAGGATATTGATCATCGGCAGGGCGTGACGTTTCCCGACTTCATAGTCGTTAAAGTCGTGCGCCGGGGTGATTTTCACGCAGCCGGTGCCTTTTTCCATGTCGGCGTGTTCGTCGCCGACGATCGGAATGCGGCGGTCAACCAGCGGCAGAATCACGAATTTGCCGATCAGGTCTTTGTAACGCGGGTCTTCCGGGTTAACGGCCACGCCGGTGTCGCCCAGCAGGGTTTCCGGACGGGTGGTCGCGACAACCAGGTAATCTTTCCCGTCGGCGGTTTTCGCGCCGTCGGCCAGCGGGTAGCGGATGTGCCACATGGAGCCTTTAGACTCGCGGTTTTCCACCTCCAGATCGGAGATAGCGGTACGCAGTTTCGGGTCCCAGTTAACCAGGCGCTTGCCGCGGTAAATCAGGTCTTCTTTGTACAGACGAACAAAGACTTCTTTTACGGCATTGGAGAGGCCTTCATCCATGGTGAAGCGCTCGCGCTCCCAGTCCACGGAGTTGCCCAGGCGACGCATCTGACGGGTAATGGTACCGCCGGATTCCGCTTTCCACTGCCAGATTTTATCGATAAAGGCATCGCGACCGTAGTCGTGGCGAGTTTTCCCTTCTTCTGCGGCAATCTTACGCTCAACCACCATCTGGGTCGCGATACCCGCGTGGTCGGTACCGGCCTGCCACAGAGTATTTTTACCCTGCATGCGCTGGTAGCGAATCATGGTATCCATGATGGTTTGCTGGAAGGCATGACCCATATGCAAACTGCCGGTGACGTTCGGCGGCGGGATCATGATGCAGAAGCTCTCCTGGCTTTCATCACCATTCGGTTTGAAATAGCCCTGCTTTTCCCAATGCTCGTAGAGCGGCTGTTCGATATCTTGTGGGTTGTATGTCTTTTCCATTATTTCCAGGTTGCCGTATTCAGGTTGAAACCAGCCATGCGGTACGCTTTGTAGCGTTCGCGCGCCAGTTGTTTCAGAGAATCTTCGTAAGGGACAAAGTCTATCACTTCTGTGAAAGCGGTGGCAAAATCTGCAAAGTTTAGCCGCAGACTGATCAGAATATCCCGCGGGCTGCTGTTGCGCTTTTGCGGCCAGGCGATCTCCACCGGCGCTCCGCCTCTGGGACCTTCTCCCGCCAGATTATGCGGGACAAAGCTCTCCGGAGGGCGGGCCCACAGCGCTTCATCCAGACGGATGGCCTGCTGTTCGTCTTCACAGGCGATAAGCACGCGTTTGCCGCTACGCCAACGTTCTGCGGCAATGTCACACACCAGTTGTTCAACGGCGCTTAAGCCGTCTTGTTGTGTGTCGTTGTCCAGAAGGTAGAACGTTGCGTTTTTCATATATGGGGCTTCTTGTGGTGACTTTAAATGCTTAAGCCGGGCGGCGCTGCGCTGACCCGGCCTACAAACGGCATCTTTGCGTAGGCCCGGCAAGCGTAGCGCCGCCGGGCATCAGACGGCAATTACTCTTCGCCGGTAAACCCGGCGCGATTGAGCAGGAACTGCGACAGCAGGGCGACCGGACGGCCGGTGGCGCCTTTCGCTTTCCCGGAACGCCAGGCGGTGCCGGCGATATCCAGGTGTGCCCAGTTGTACTTACGGGCAAAGCGCGACAGGAAGCAGCCGGCGGTGATCGCGCCGCCAGGACGCCCGCCGATGTTGGCCATATCCGCGAAGTTTGACTCCAGCTGATCCTGGAATTCGTCGCCCAGCGGTAAGCGCCATGCGCGGTCGCCCGCCAGTTCGGATGCGCCGATCAGCTCGTGAGCCAGCGGATTGTGGTTAGACATCAGGCCGGTGATGTGATGGCCGAGGGCAATCACGCAGGCGCCGGTCAGCGTGGCGACGTCAATCACCGCTTCCGGTTCGAAACGCTCAACATAGGTCAGTACATCGCACAGCACCAGACGGCCTTCGGCGTCGGTATTCAGCACTTCAACGGTTTGACCGGACATGGTGGTCAGGACGTCGCCCGGACGATAGGCGCGGCCGCCAGGCATGTTTTCACAGCCGGCGAGGACGCCGATCACGTTCAGCGGCAGCTGCAGTTCAGCAACCATGCGCATCACGCCGTAGACCGCCGCCGCGCCGCACATGTCGTACTTCATCTCGTCCATGCCTTCGGCAGGCTTGATGGAGATACCGCCGGAGTCAAAGGTCAGCCCTTTGCCGACCAGAACGATCGGGCGCGCGTCTTCCGCCGGGTTGCCTTTGTATTCAATCACCGACATCAGCGACTCATTCTGCGAACCGTTGCCAACCGCCAGGTAAGAGTTCATACCCAGCTCTTTCATCTGCTGTTCGCCGATGACGCGGGTGATCACATTCTTACTGTAGGTATCGGCCAGCTGACGGGCCTGAGAGGCCAGATAGGCGGCGTTACAGATGTTGGGCGGCATATTGCCGAGATCTTTCGCCGCTTTGATACCGGCGGCAATGGCCAGTCCGTGCTGGATGGCGCGTTCGCCGCTGGTCAGCTCGCGACGGGTCGGGACGTTGAAGACCATTTTACGCAGCGGGCGACGCGGCTCGCTTTTGTTGGTTTTCAACTGATCGAAGCTGTACAGCGTCTCTTTGGCGGTCTCAACGGCCTGGCGAACTTTCCAGTAGTTGTTACGGCCTTTCACGTGCAGTTCGGTCAGGAAGCAGACGGCTTCCATTGAACCGGTATCATTCAAAGTATTAATGGTTTTCTGAATGACCTGCTTGTACTGACGCTCGTCCAGCTCACGCTCTTTGCCACAGCCAATCAGCAGAATACGTTCTGACAGAATGTTGGGCACATGGTGCAGCAGCAGCGTCTGGCCAGGCTTACCTTCCAGTTCACCGCGACGCAGCAGCGCGCTGATATAGCCGTCACTGATTTTATCGAGTTGTTCGGCAATCGGGGAGAGGCGACGCGGTTCAAAGACGCCGACTACGATACAGGCACTCCGCTGTTTCTCCGGGCTACCGCTTTTTACACTGAACTCCATGCACTACGCTCCTGAATCTTAAAGACAACGACGGTGGCTACGGATAGAATTGCAAGCTTTCGTAACTCATGTCCGCTGTTGCGGTGACTTCGTGTTAATCTTAACGTTATTACGGCTTTGGTTCGTCAGAAAAAAACCTGATACGCGGAACCAGTGAGTCATTTAATCTTAGCGATGATTTCGAAGACCAAAGAGAATAAATGACGTTTAAGCCATGAAACAAGCAATTTTCCTGCAATAAGACGGGTTTTTACGGGCGTATTTATAGTGATAATCATAAGATATCTGGTTCGTGAGACGCTGAAAAGCCAGTTGGCGATCCTGTTCATCCTGTTACTGATTTTCTTTTGCCAGAAACTGGTCAGGATCCTTGGCGCCGCGGTGGATGGCGATATCCCGACAAATCTGGTGCTCTCGCTGTTAGGGCTGGGCGTACCGGAAATGGCGCAGCTCATTCTGCCCCTGAGTTTATTCCTCGGGCTGCTGATGACGCTGGGCAAGCTGTATACCGAAAGTGAAATCACGGTGATGCATGCCTGCGGCCTGAGTAAGGCCGTACTGGTGAAAGCGGCGATGATCCTCGCGCTGTTTACCGGCGCGGTGGCGGCGGTCAACGTGATGTGGGCCGGCCCCTGGTCGTCCCGCCATCAGGACGAAGTGCTGGCGGAAGCGAAAGCCAACCCCGGGATGGCGGCGCTGGCCCAGGGGCAGTTTCAGCAGGCCAGCGACGGCAGCGCCGTGCTGTTTATTGAAAACGTCAACGGCAAGCGCTTCCATGATGTCTTCCTGGCGCAGCTGAAGCCGAAAGGTAACGCACGACCTTCCGTCGTGGTGGCCGATTCCGGTGAACTGACGCAGAAGAAAGACGGTTCGCAGGTGGTGACCATGAATCAGGGTACCCGCTTTGAAGGTACGGCGATGCTACGCGATTTCCGCATCACCGATTTTAAAAATTACCAGGCCATTATTGGCCATCAGGCGGTGGCCTCGGACCCTGACGACACCGAACAGATGGGCATGCGCACGCTGTGGCGCACCGATACTGACCGCGCGCGCGCCGAGCTGCACTGGCGCTTCACGCTGGTGGCGACGGTGTTCATTATGGCGTTGATGGTGGTTCCGCTGAGCGTGGTGAACCCGCGTCAGGGCCGCGTGCTGTCGATGCTGCCGGCGATGCTGCTGTATCTGGTCTTCTTCCTGCTGCAAACCTCGATTAAGTCAAACGGCGGTAAAGGTAAAATCGACCCGATGATCTGGATGTGGGGGATTAACCTGCTCTACTTCGCGCTGGCCGTGCTGCTGAACCTGTGGGATACGGTGCCGATGCGCCGCTTCCGTGCCCGTTTTAACAAAGGAGCGGTGTGATGCAGGCGTTTGGCGTACTCGACCGTTATATCGGTAGGACGATTTTCAACACCATCATGATGACGCTGTTCATGCTGGTTTCGCTCTCGGGCATTATCAAGTTTGTCGACCAGTTGAAAAAAGCCGGCCAGGGCAGCTACGACGCGCTCGGTGCCGGGCTCTATACCCTCCTCAGCGTGCCAAAAGATGTGCAGATTTTCTTCCCGATGGCGGCGCTGCTTGGCGCCCTGCTTGGCCTGGGGATGCTGGCGCAGCGCAGCGAACTGGTGGTGATGCAGGCCTCCGGCTTCACCCGCTTACAGGTGGCGCTGGCGGTGATGAAAACCGCGATTCCGCTGGTGCTGCTGACCATGGCGATCGGTGAATGGGTGGCGCCGCAGGGCGAGCAGATGGCGCGTAATTATCGCGCCCAGCAGATGTACGGCGGTTCGCTGCTGTCGACCCAGCAGGGGCTGTGGGCGAAAGACGGCCATAACTTCGTTTATATCGAACGGGTGAAAGGCAACGATGAGCTGGGCGGCGTGAGTATTTACGCGTTTAACGACCAGCGCCGTTTGCAGACCGTGCGCTACGCCGCTTCGGCGAAATTTGATAACGAGACGAAAGTCTGGCGCCTGTCGCAGGTCGATGAGTCTGACCTGACCGATCCGAAACAGATCACCGGCTCGCAGATGGTCAGCGGCACCTGGAAAACCAGGCTGACGCCCGACAAGCTGGGCGTGGTGGCGCTGGACCCGGATGCGTTGTCGATCAGCGGCCTGCATAACTACGTGACCTATCTGAAATCCAGCGGACAGGACCCGGGACGCTACCAGCTCAACATGTGGAGCAAAATCTTCCAGCCGCTGTCGGTGGCGGTGATGATGCTGATGGCGCTGTCGTTTATCTTCGGCCCGCTGCGCAGCGTGGCGATGGGGGTAAGGGTGGTCACCGGGATCAGCTTTGGCTTTATCTTCTACGTGCTGGACCAGATTTTTGGCCCACTGACGCTGGTCTACGGCATCCCGCCGATTATCGGCGCGCTGCTGCCAAGCGCCAGCTTCTTCCTGATAAGCCTCTGGCTGATGATGAAAAGAAACTAGCCGCCGCGTCCCCCTCCCGCCTGCCGGGAGGGGGATGAGACTACCGTTTTCGCCCGCCGAGTAAACTCCCCAGCATGCCCCTGACTATCTGATTGGTCACCTGCCGAACCGCGCTTTTAGCGGCCGTTTGTACCAGACCATCATGTTTGCCGCCGCGTGGACCGGTGGTGCCGAACAAAATATCTTTCAGCCCGCCCAGCAGACCGTCGTCAGAGCTGCCCGTCTGGCCTTTTGCCGGCGGAGCCGCCTGTTGTTCTGGGGTTGCCTGTACCCCTTTTTGCAACATTTCAAATGCGGACTCGCGATCGACCTCTTCTTCATACTTGCCGTACAGCGCGGAGTGGTTAATCAGGCCATTACGCTCGTCGTCCGTCACCGGTCCCATGCGTGAGCAGGGGGCGATCACCATCGCGCGCTCGACCACCGACGGGCTGCCTTTTTCATCGAGGAAGGAGATCAGCGCTTCGCCGGTACCCAGCTCCTGGATAGCCTGTTCGGTGCTGAAAGCCGGGTTGGCGCGCATGGTCTGGGCCGCGGTTTTCACCGCTTTTTGATCTTTCGGCGTAAAGGCGCGCAGGGCGTGCTGAACCCGGTTGCCCAGCTGGCCGAGAACCGCATCGGGAATATCCGACGGGTTCTGCGAGACGAAGTAAACCCCCACGGCTTTGGAGCGAATCAGGCGGATAACCTGCTCGATTTTATCCAGCAGCACCTGAGGCGCATCGTTAAACAGCAGATGCGCTTCATCGAAGAAAAAGACCAGCTTCGGCTTTTCCCGATCTCCGGCTTCCGGCAGGCGCTCGTAGAGCTCCGAGAGCATCCACAACAGGCTGGCGGCGTAGAGTTTCGGCATCTGATACAGTTTTTCGGCGCTGAGGATATTAATCACCCCTTTGCCGTTCTCGTCGAGGCGCATCCAGTCCTCGATGTCGAGCATCGGCTCGCCGAAAAAGTGCTCCGCCCCTTGCTGCTCCAGGGTCAACAGGCCGCGCTGGATAGCGCCGACCGAGGCGCTGCTGATGTTGCCATACTGGTTTTGAAAAGCTTTGGCGTTGTCACCGATATACTGAGTGATGGCGCGCAGATCTTTAAAGTCGAGCAGCAGCAGGCCGCGATCGTCGGCGATGCGGAAGATAATATTCAGTACGCCGGACTGGACCTCGTTGAGATTCAATAATCGCGCCAGCAGCAGCGGCCCGAGATCGGACACCGTCGCCCGGACCGGGTGGCCTTTCTCGCCGAAAATATCCCACACCACCGCCGGGTTAGCGTGGGGCTGCCAGTCGGTGACGCCGATTTTTTCCAGCCGCGCCTGCAGTTTCTCCGAGCTTTGGCCCGCTGCGGCAATCCCGGTCAGATCGCCTTTTACATCGGCCATAAACACCGGTACGCCGATTTCGGAAAAGGACTCCGCCAGTTTTTGCAGGGTGACGGTTTTACCGGTGCCGGTCGCACCGGTAATCAGGCCGTGGCGGTTGGCCATTCCCGGTAGCAAATGCAGCTGTTTTTCCCGCGTGCGGGCAATCAGCAGGGGTGCGCTCATGATCGATTCCTCCATTTATCCTGCGTCGATTATAGGCAAACTGGCCGCAAACCGACGTGAGAAATCGCTGCATTCGCCTGGCGTGGCGTTGATTTCTCTCAGGCGCAATGGCGTTGAATGAGCGCGATGCTCCGTTCCGTCTCGCGGCGGATATCCTCTTCGCTCCAGGATGCCAGCTCCGGCGCAAACGGTTCGAACGCATACACCCCCTGATAACCCCGGGCTTCGAGGTGTTTGATTTGCTCACAGGTATGCAGCCGATCTTTTTCCGTCAGCATGATACGTTCGTCGTCGGTCAGGTTTTCCCGTGGACGGGCATCTTCCACGCCGGAGAGGTGCACCAGACCAATGTCAGCGATATCCACCTGGCTAAACTCGGCATCCGCCTGCGGATAGAGATGGTGGTGGAAGGTATCAATCAGTAGCTTAAACGGGACTTTCGCATCGCGGATGAGCGTCTGCGCCTGCGCGGCAGAGCGCAGTGAGCTCTGCGGGAAACCCAGCGGTTCAACCAGGCCCCGCACGCCGTAAAACGAGAACAGCGGCGACAGATCGCGCAGCGCGCTCAGCGTTTCGCTGGCCGGTACTTCGCTGCCATCGTTGAGCGGACACAGGACCAGCGATTTAGCGCCAATGGCTCTGGCCTCCTGCAACAACGATTCGGCCAGGCCGCGAACCTGCTCCGTGCGGCGGTTAAACGGGTACACCGCATTGATGGTCAAAATCTCAATATGGTAGCGGTCGGCCAGCTCGCGCACCTGCTGATGGCTGAGATCGTCGGTCACTTTGCCTGCGGGCAAATCATTACGCAACTCGACCTTATTCAGCCCAAGACTGTTCACCAGACGGAAAAAGGCCTCGATGCTCAGCGATGGGGCGATCTTGCGATTAAGACAGAAACGTTGCAGTGCGATAGCCATGTGGCTCTCCTGAATGACGATAGGTTGGGTTTATTCGATCGACTGTAAGTCAAAACATTTATTTCATAATTAGCAATGACTGAAATGGTGGATCTTTGAGCTGCTTCGCAAATAATCGTACTTTACCGCTCTAAGTTACATCGGGCACAGATGGCGTCGCAGCTGAATCTTATCGCTGGCGCTTTCTGGACGAAACTCGAGCGCTGCAGTCGGGAAATGCGACGGTCATCACCAAAATAGAATTTCATTCTACATCAACATTGAAATATAAGTTTCATTTTACTACGGTTATAGCACAGCAAAATCGGAAAGGGGCCGCAGCGTTGGCCTTCCCACATCATGAGGCGAGAAGATGACGATCACAGGAAACTTTATTGGCGGGAAAACCGTCACCAGCAGCAGCAATGAAACGATGCCGGTGTACGACCCGGCGACGGGCAAGGTGGTGCGCGAAGTCACTTTGTCGACCGCTCAGGAAGTCTCTGATGCCATTCAGGTTGCCCGTGATGCCTTTGAAAGCTGGTCGCGTACCACGCCGCTACGTCGCGCCCGCGTGCTGTTCAACTTTAAAATGCTGCTTGAGCAACATGCTGAGGAGCTGGCGGGAATCATCGTTAGCGAGCACGGTAAGGTCTGGTCAGATGCACTGGGTGAACTGACCCGTGGTCTGGAAGTGGTTGAATTTGCTTGCGGTATTCCGCATCTGATTAAAGGTGAATACTCATCTGACGTCGGCACCGGCGTGGACAGCTATTCGCTGATGCAGCCGCTGGGTGTGGTGGCGGGGATTACGCCGTTTAACTTCCCGGCGATGGTTCCGATGTGGATGTTCCCGCTGGCGCTGGCCTGCGGCAACAGCTTCATCCTCAAGCCGCCGGCGCTGGCCCCGACGGCCGCGGTACGCCTGGCTGAACTGCTGAAGGAAGCAGGCCTGCCGGATGGCGTCTTTAACGTTGTGCACTGCAGCAACGATGATGCCGAGCAGCTGTATACCGATCCGCGTATTGCGGCGGTCAGCTTCGTCGGCTCCTCCGGCGTTGCCGAATATATCTACAAAACCGCCAGCGCCCACGGTAAACGCGTGCAGGCCTTTGGCGCGGCGAAAAACCATGCGATTGTGATGCCGGACGCGGATCTGGATGCGACGGTAAATGCGATTATGGGCGGTGCGTTTGGTTCTGCGGGCGAGCGCTGCATGGCGTTGCCGGTCGTGGTCGCGGTGGGTGATGAAACGGCGGATAAGCTGATTGCGCGTCTGAAGCCGCTGGTGGAAGCGCTGAAAGTCGGGCCGGGATGCATGCGCGGCAAAGAAGAGAACGAAATGGGCCCGGTGGTTTCCGATACCCATCAGAAGAAAGTGCTGGGCTATATCGATAAAGGCGCCAGCGAAGGGGCGAAACTGGTCGTCGACGGGCGTAAGCTGCGCGTGTCAGGCTATGATGACGGGTACTATGTCGGCGGTACGCTGTTCGACCACGTGACGCCGGATATGACCATCTGGCGGGAAGAGATTTTTGGACCGGTACTGGGCATTGTCCGCGTGGCGGACTATCACAGCGCGCTGGAGCTGGTGAACAGCCACGAATTTGGCAACGGCAGCGCCGTCTTCACCAGCAATGGACACACCGCCCGTGAATTCGTGCATGATGTCCAGGCCGGAATGGTCGGGGTGAACGTGCCGGTTCCGGTACCGATGGCCTTCCACAGCTTCGGCGGCTGGAAACGCTCGGTATTTGGCGCCCTCAACGTCCATGGACCTGACGGCGTGCGCTTCTACACCCGGATGAAAACCGCCACCGTGCGTTGGCCGGAAGGGCAGCAAACCGTATCTGAATTCAGCATGCCGACATTAGGTTAATCGGCGAAGGAGAACGCCATGTCGTTACTGGCTAAATCACGAAAAGAGGGGCAGATCCAGCACATCACGCCGCAAAGCGCCGGCTGGCGCTATATCGGTTTTGATGTGTGGATGCTGAAAAAAGGGCAGAGCATTACGCTGGAAAGCGGCGAGCGCGAGCTGTGTCTGGTGCTGGTTGCCGGGCTGGCGTCGGTTAAAACGACGAAGGCCGACTTCCCTGGGCTGGGACAGCGAATGTCGCCGTTTGAACGTACGCCGCCGTGGGCGGTGTATGTCCCGACGCAGGACAAGGTGGAGGTGACGGCGGATTCTGACCTTGAACTGGCGGTGTGCAGCGCGCCAGGTAAAGGTACGCTGCCGGCGCGGGTGATTCGTCCGCAGGATGTGGGCGTTGAACATCGTGGCAAAGGGCGTAATCAGCGTCTGGTGCACAATATCCTGCCGGATAATGCGCAGGCCGACTGCCTGCTGGTGGTGGAGGTGTATACCGACGAAGGCGCCACCAGCTCCTGGCCGTCGCATAAACACGATACCGCGCAGCCGGGTAAAGAGACCCAGCTGGAAGAGACCTACTATCACCGTTTCGATCCGCCGCAGGGCTTCGCACTCCAGCGGGTATATACCGATGATCGCAGCCTGGATGCCTGCATGGCGCCTTACAACCACGATGTGGTGATGGTGCCGCGCGGCTATCACCCGGTCGCGGCGATTGCCGGGTATGACAGCTATTATCTGAACGTGATGGCCGGGCCGGAGCGCAAGTGGTTGTTTACCTGGGAAGAGGACCACGCGTGGATCAACAGTCCTGACTATCCTCGTCACGACTGACGGATCGCAAGCGTTAAAAGGGCCGCTAAGTTTTTGCTTAGCGGCCCTTTTTGTCTGCTCCTGTTCCCCGGTGGCGCTGCGCTGACCGGGGCTACAGGGGATGGTCGCCCGGATAAGGCGCTGGCGCGGAATCCGGGAGAAGGGGCAGGGTCAGGCGAGGTTCTGCTGGGTTTGCGGTTCTTTGCTGCTGTTCAGCGCCAGTGACACGGCCAGCGTCTGAGCCAGGCACAGAGAGGCCACCTGGGAGCGGAAACCGTCAACCTGCGCTTCACGTACCACAAAGCAGACATCGCTGAAGGCCGCGAGCGGGCTGACCTGGCTGTCGGTAATCGCAATCTGTCGCGCCTTGCGCTGGGCGCCAAGTTCAACCAGCTCGACAACTTCACGCGCGTAGGGCGAGAAGCTTACGGCGACCACCACATCTTTCGGTCCCACCAGGCTCAGCTGCTCGGTGAACATTCCGCCGAGGCCATCGATCAGAAACGCTTTACGGTCAAGATGACGCAGCGCATAGGTCAAATAGGAGGCGACGCTAAACGAGCGGCGCAGGCCAATCACATAGATATTCTCCGCCTCCGCCAGCAGGGCGACCGCGCGCTCGAGATCATCGCCAGAGGTCTGCATCGCCAGCTGCTGCAGCGCCTGGGTATTCACCATGGTGAACATATTGAGAATTTCAGTCGGCGTTTCCGGCGGCGACGTTTCATCGTTGGTGGTCTGGCGGAACAGGCGCGCGCGTTCGGTATAGTTGGCGGTCTCTTCCATCAGATGCTGTCTGAACATCTGCTTCATTTCGTTAAAGCCGCTAAAACCGAACGCATTAGCGAAACGGATCAACGTCGATGGCGGGACATCCGCCTGCTGGGCGATGGAGGCGACGGTATCGAAAGCGACGCTATTACTGTTATCCAGAATATAACGTGCCACCTGTTTTAAGCGTTTGCTTAATGTATCGTAGCGACGCCGGATTTCATCCTGCAGGATGGTCAGTTGGGTCGGATTATTGGCCATAGATTGCGCTCTGAGAAAATGAAAGGAATATAACTTCCAGTGTACCAAATGAAGCGAATTTTTCATTTTTTGCGATGAAATACGCGATTCATTTCACGAAGAAACAGAAAAAAACCCGCACCGGGAGGGCGCGGGCGGGTTTTATCGCGGTTAACCGCGGGCTTCACGCCAGTAGTCGATGAGCGTCAGGTAGTTGCGTTTCACCTCGCCAATCAGCGCTTCATCGCTCAGTTCGCCCGCCATCCAGCGCCGTGAAGGCTGGCCAAAAATGGTACGTCCGACGGCGAAGCCTTTGATGATCGGGTGGCCGGCGGCCTCGGCAAACCCGGCGCGCAGCCGATCTGACGGCGCATCGAGGCCAAGGAGCAGGATCCCGCGACACCAGGGATCTTCGCGCGCGATCAGACCCGCGATCTTTTCCCAGCTGGCGCTGGAGAGCGGCGGCAGCTTCCACCAGTCCGGCTGAATGCCGAGCTGGTAAAAATGTTCCAGCATCGTGTGGTAGTGACGCTCGTCTTTATCCGGGCCATTTTCCGGCTGGATCACTTCCAGCAGCAGCTCGTGTCCGGACTTGTTGCAGGCCTGCCAGACTTCCAGCAGCAGCGCATCCTGCTCAGCCCGCAGCGGTGCCGGGTCTGCCGGATGATAGAAGACCAGGCATTTCACCACATGCTCCAGCGGCCAGTCGATCAGCTGGGAACCAATGTTGCCGTGTTCCAGACGCAGCGGGCGCGAACCCGGCAGCTCGATAGGGCGACCAATCCACCAGCCTTTACCGGTAATGGCATTCAGCGAGCTCTGACCGTAGGTGCCATCGGCGAGAATCCCGCTCCGCTGTTCCAGCCCCGCCTCTTTGGCGGCCGCTTCGGCGGCTGCCAGCAGCAGCAGCTTGAGCCGGGGAATAGAGGCCGGATCGCATCCGGTTTCATGGGCCAGATCCGCCAACTGTTTGCGATGATCAAAAGCGAAAATGCACAGCTCCGGCCACTGCTGACGGCGGCTGGTGACGCGGTGTAGATGGTTTAATCGCGCGTCGATATCCGGACGTGGCACGGATTGCGCCCGCAGCAGATAATCATCCAGCTCGACTTTGGTCGGCATCGCCGGCGCGCAGCCGTGGCGCGAGACCACCAGCGCGCCGCAGGCGTTGGCGTAGCGACACGCCTGCTCCCAGCCTTCATCATTCAGCCAGCCGCGCAGCAGACCGGACATAAAGGCATCGCCCGCGCCCAGCACGTTGAGTACCTCAACCCGTACGCCCTGCTGGAGCGGAATGCTGTCCCAGCTATCGGGAATGTCGCCTTCCAGCACCACGCAGCCCATCGGGCCCCGTTTGCAGACCAGCGTCGCTTTGGTCGCATGGCGGACATTTTTCAGCGCGGTCAGCGTATCGGTACTGCCGCCGGCAATATGGAACTCCTCTTCTGTACCGACCACTAAATCGAACAGATGTAGCACTTCCTGAAGCTGACTGGTGACCGGACCGGATTCGATGAAACGCGTTTCACCGTCACCCAGCGAGGTCAATCCCCACAGCACCGGACGGTAATCGATATCCAGCGCGGTGCGCAGGCCGTGACGGCGGGCGTACTCCAGCGCTTTCAGTACCGCCGCGCGGGTGTTGGGATGAGAGAGGTGCGTGCCCGTTACCGCCAGCGCACGGGAAGAGGCGATGTACTCCTCGTTAATATCCTCAGGCACCAGCGCCATATCGGCACAATTATCACGGTAAAAAATGAGCGGGAAGGTCTCCTGATCTTTAATGCCCAGCATCACCAGCGCGGTGAGACGCTGTTTATCCGTGATCAGGTATTCGGTATCGACCCCGACCCGGCCGAGCGTTTCGCGTAGAAAACGGCCATTGTGCTCATCGCCGACGCGCGCCAGCATGGCTGATTTTAATCCCTGAATGGCGGTACCAAAGGCTACGTTGCCGGAAGAGCCGCCCAGATATTTAGAGAAACTGGCAACATCTTCTAGCCTTGCACCAATCTGCTGGGCATAGAGGTCGACAGCCACCCGGCCAATACAGATGACGTCGAGCCGCTTTACTGCTGCATTCATAGCTAGGTTTTCCTTTTACATATCTGCTGTACGGAAGGGTCGGAATGCCGACAAGGACTCCACACACAGCCTGAGGGTGAACGGATATCCCTAGTTTGAGAAATAAATATTTCATTTGCAAATGAGATCGAAATTAAAAAACCAAAAGTGTGAGGGATCTACCACTCTGCCGCGCCAGGCCCCATTCTGCAAAGGATCGAAGGCGCGGATGACGCCTGCTGTGACAGGGTTCGGTAAGAGAGTGCTTTATGCATGATTTTTAAAGGGATATTTAAGCGGCGGCGCGCCTTGAGCGGCCGAAGGCGGTGTGGCCGGCGTGGGTGAAACGGGTGAAACAGAGAGAGAGTTTGATCCCTCTCGCAAAATGAAATATTTTTTCTGTATTTCTATTTAATGAAAAAAATGTTTGCCTATAATCCAAAAGTATTCCAGTGGACGTTAACGATTTCCCGCGGCTGTGACAAGCGTGTAGTACGGGGAAAACGCGCTAACCCACACACAAATACTGAACAATAAGGATTGTGCAAGATGGGCAAACTGAGACTGACAATGGCACAGGCGCTGGTGAAGTTCCTTGATAACCAGTTTCTCGACGTGGATGGCGAAGAGCATAAATTCGTAAAAGGTATTTTCGCCATCTTTGGCCACGGCAACGTGCTGGGGCTGGGCCAGGCGCTGGAACAAGACAGCGGCGAAATGCGGGTCTTCCAGGGGCGTAACGAACAAGGTATGGCGCACGCCGCCACCGGTTTCGCCCGCCAGTCTCTGCGCCGCCAGATCATTGCCTGCACTTCTTCCGTCGGACCGGGGGCGGCCAATATGATTACCGCCGCCGCGACGGCCACCGCCAACCGCATTCCTCTGCTGCTGCTGCCCGGCGATGTGTTTGCTAGCCGTCAGCCGGATCCGGTGCTGCAGCAGGTTGAGCAAAGTTATGACCTCAGCATCAGCACCAACGACGCCTTCCGGGCCGTCAGCAAATACTGGGATCGCATTACGCGCCCGGAACAGCTGATGAGCGCCTGCATTAACGCGATGCGCGTCCTGACCGATCCGGCGGAAACCGGCGCCGTCACTCTCTGTCTGCCGCAGGATGTGCAGGGCGAAGCCTGGGATTACCCGGAGTCGTTCTTTGTTCGCCGCGTGCATCGTCTCGATCGCCGTCCGGCCAGCGCCGCCCAGCTGGCGGATGCGGTGGCAGCCATTAAGGCCAGCCGTAAACCGCTGATTATTTGCGGCGGCGGGGTGAAATATGCCGGTGCCGGGGAAGCCCTGTCCCGCTTCGCGGAACGCTACGGCATTCCGTTCGCAGAAACTCAGGCCGGGAAAGGGACGGTGGTCTCCTCCCATCCGCTGAACGTCGGCGGCGTCGGCGAAACCGGCTGCCTGGCCGCCAACCTGCTGGCGAAAGAAGCCGATTTGGTTATCGGTATCGGCACCCGCTTTAGCGATTTCACCACCTCATCAAAATGGTTGTTCCAGCACCCCGGCGTGCGCTTTCTGAATGTCAACGTCAGCAACTTCGATGCCTGGAAACTTGACGGCATTCCGCTGCTGGCCGATGCCCGCGAAGCCCTGACCTCACTGGATAGCGCGCTGGCCGGCGAAGGCTGGCAGGCGAACTGGGGCGCGCAGATTGACAGCGTCCAGAGCCGCCAGCTGAAAGAGACCCAGCGCGTCTATCAGGCCGTCTGGCAGGAAGAGGCTTTTGTCCCGGAAGTCGATGATGCTCTCGATCGCGAGTCGGTATATCGGGAATTTCGTCAGATCACCGACTCCACGCTGACCCAGAGCAGCGTGCTGGGGGTACTCAATGAAACGCTTGCGGCGGATGCGGTAATTGTGGCGGCAGCGGGCAGTTTGCCCGGGGATCTGCAGCGCGTCTGGCGCAACCGGGCCCCCAACACCTATCACGTAGAGTATGGCTACTCCTGCATGGGCTATGAAGTGAATGCCGCGCTGGGGGTGAAGCTGGCGCAGCCGCAAACCGAAGTCTATTCCCTGGTCGGAGACGGCTCTTTCATGATGCTGCACTCTGAGCTGGTGACCTCGTTGCAGGAGCGGGCGAAGATCAACGTGGTACTGCTCGACAATATGGCCAACGGCTGCATCAACAACCTGCAGATTGGCCACGGTATGGGCAGCTTTGGCACCGAGTTTCGCTATCGCTCAGCGGAGAACGGGCAGCTGCAGGGCGGTCTGGTGCCGGTCGATTTCGCCACTATTGCGGCGGGCTACGGTTGCAAAACCTGGCGTGTCACCACCCTGAATGAACTGCGTCAGGCGCTGGATGCCGCGCGTCGCGAGACGATCAGCACGCTGATTGATATTAAAGTGCTGCCGAAGACCATGGTGCATTCCTACGGCAGCTGGTGGAACGTCGGCGTCGCCCAAACGGCCTTGTCAGAACGTATTCGCAAAGTTGCTGAAATGATTAATGAAAAACGCGCCGAAGCGCGGGATTACTAGAACAGAACGCTCACCTTGAACCCTACAGAATCACGGAGAAAACCACTATGTCACTCAAATTAGGTGTCATCGGCGCTGGCGCCATCGGGAAAGAACATATCCGTCGTTGTACCCAGGTCTTACAGGGAGCCACCGTGGTGGCGGTGTCGGATATCAATGCGGAGAGCGCACGTGCGGCGGTAGCGCTGCCGGGCGTGCAGGCGGAAATCTACACCGACGGCCATGATGTTATCCAGTCCAGCGATGTCGACGCTATCCTTGTCACCTCGTGGGATCCGACGCACGAAGAGTATACTCTCGCGGCGATCGCCGCCGGCAAACCGGTGTTCTGCGAGAAGCCGCTGGCGATGAGCGCGGAAGGCTGCCGCCGCATTGTCGATGCGGAAATGAAAGCGGGCCGCCGCCTGGTGCAGGTGGGCTTTATGCGCCCTTACGATGAAGGCTACCTGGCGCTGAAAAAAGTCATTGATGATGGTGATATCGGCGCGCCGCTGATGCTGCGCTGCGCACACCGTAACCAGTCGGTTGGTGAGAACTACACCACCGACATGGCGATCACCAACACCTTGATCCACGAGCTGGACGTGCTGCGCTGGCTGCTCAACGATGACTACTGTTCGGTACAGGTGCGCTTCCCGCGCTCTACTTCCCATACCCACGCGCGTCTGAAAGACCCACAGATCGTGTCGTTTGAAACCAAAAAAGGCACGTTGATCGACGTGGAAGTCTTCGTCAACTGCCAGTACGGCTACGACATCCAGTGCGAAGTGGTGGGAGAAACCGGTATTGCCCGCCTGCCTGAGCCGTCAGCAGTACAGATGCGCAAAGCCGCTAACCTGTCGACCGCCATCCTGACCGACTGGAAGGATCGCTTTATCAAAGCCTACGACGTGGAGCTGCAGGCCTTCATCAATGATGTTCAGGCAGGTCAGCTGCAGGGCCCATCGGCATGGGACGGCTATGCGGCATCCGTGGCTGCTGACGCCTGTATTAAAGCCCAGGGAACCAGCGAGCCGGTTGAGGTGACGCTGCCTGAGTGCCCGGCATTCTACAAACGCTAATCCGCCTCTCGCTTACGGAACTTCTTTGAACAGGTAACGACGATGAAAATTGCTTTCGACGTTGATGTGATTCGCGATCTCGGGATTACCCGGATGGTCCACCAGGTTGCGGAATGGGGTTACAAGTACATTGAGCAATCGCCCCATCCGCAGATTAACCCGTTCTACAAACATCCGCGCGCCGGTCGGGAAGTGATTGCCGAGTACAAACAGGCGCTGCGTGAGACCGGCGTGGAGATCTCCTCGTTTATCTGCGTTTACCGCTGGTCCGGCCCGGATGAACTGCGCCGTCAGGCGGCGGTAAAAAACTGGAAACGGCTGATCGAAGTGGCGGTAGAAATGGGTGTGCAGGTGATCAACACCGAGTTTTCCGGCGATCCGAATCAGCCGGAAATCTGCGAAGAGATGTTCTATCGCTCGATGGATGAGCTGCTGCCCATTTTTGAGCGCGAAGGTATTCGCGTGGAGATTCAGGCGCATCCGTGGGACTTCTGCGAAGAGAACAACGAAACCGTCGATATCGTGAAGTCGTTCCGTAGCGAGAATGTGAAGTACGTATACAGCGTTCCGCACACTTTCTTTTATGACAAAGGGAAAGGTGAGGTCGAGAAAATGCTGCGCTATGCGGGAAGCGATCTCTCCCATGTGCTGATCGCCGATACCCGCAACCATACCAAGCACTGCCGCTATATCGTTAATCCGCCGGGCGTGGATGCCGCGGTCCACCAGCATGTGGGCGTTGGCGAGGGGGATGTGGATTTCGACGCGCTGTTCCGCACCCTGCGCGAAATGAAATTTGCCGAGCAGACCTTCAAGGTCGGCGGCGCGCCGATTGTGGCCGCCTCGTTATTTGGCTACCCGGAAAAAATGAAATACCAGGCAGTGGAAACCCGTGAACTCATCGAACGTGAATTGCTGCGTCGCTAAAGCGCGGCAACAGGAGCATTTTTATGAACAAAGATAATGTAAAACTGGCGATCGCCCCTATTGGCTGGACCAACGATGATATGCCTGAACTGGGCAGCGAAAATACCTTTCAGCAGATTGTCAGCGAAATGGCGCTGGCGGGGTTTAGCGGCAGCGAAGTGGGCAGCAAATACCCGCGCGATCCGGCGGTGCTGAAGCCGATGCTGGATATTCGCGGCATTCAGATCTGCAATGCCTGGTTCAGCACCTTTTTTGCCAACGGGCAGCGGGAAAAGACCATTGACGAGTTTGTGAATCACATGAATTTCCTGCACGCGATGGGGGCGAGAGTGATTGGCTGCTCCGAACAAAGCGGCAGCATTCAGGGGCTGGAAAAACCGATTCTCGGCGAGGCAAAACCCTGCTTCAGCGAGGAAGAGTGGCAGCGCGTCGCCGAAGGCTACAACACGCTGGGGCGCCTGGCCGCCGAGAAGGGCATGCAGGTGTGCCTGCACCACCATATGGGGACCGGTATTCAGACCAGCGAAGAGATCGACAAATTTATGTCGCTGGTCGATGACAAAGTCTTTCTGCTGTACGACACCGGACACGCCTGGTATTCCGAAGGGGGCGAAGCGCCGATGCTGGCGATCCTCAAGAAATACCTGCCGCGTATCAACCACGTGCACCTGAAAGATGTCCGTCCTCCGGTGATTGAGCAGGTTCGTCGCGAAGGGCTGTCATTCCTTGATGGCGTGAAGAAAGGCACCTTCACCGTGCCTGGCGATGGCGTGATCGACTTCCGTCCGGTGTTCAAACTGCTGGACGACCATGGTTACAAAGGCTGGATGGTGGTTGAAGCCGAACAGGATCCGGCGCTGGCTAACCCCTTCGAATACGCCCTCAAAGCGCGTAAATACATTCGTGAAACGGCAGGAATCTAATCGTTGATCCACTTTCAGGCCACACAGCGCTGTGGCCTGTTTTTTTGCGCTTTACGTGCCGCACCACAAACCCGTCCATGGCAGGTTAACGCCCCGATAATCCCCCTCGTACAGCGCTGCTCCTCCCGAACGGGCCGCGCAGCGAACAGTTCATCTTCTGTCATCCAGGAACACTCCCGGCTGGCGTGACGCTTACCGGGGCTACGGTTGGTGTCGGTGCGTAGCCCGGGCAAGAGAGGCCGGTTTGTCGCACGCATCGGGCGTTGCAGCATTTTGTGATCCAGTCTGAAAAACGTGCACTTACGTCCGTCACCCCATTTACCTTCTCTTTGCTGGCGGCATAGTATGGTCGTTAAATAAACGAACACTGTTCTATAATGTAGAACAAACTGATTCAGCAAGGAGATCTCATGCCGCAAACCGTGCAGTTCTCGGGGATTATTCCGCCTGTCTCCACCATTTTTACCGCCGATGGCCAGTTCGATAAACCGGGTACCGCCGCGCTGATCGACGACATGATCGCCGCGGGCGTCGACGGCCTGTTCTTCCTCGGCAGCGGCGGGGAGTTTTCGCAGCTTAATGCCGATGAGCGCAAAGCCATTGCCGCCTTCGCCATCGCCCACGTCGACCGCCGGGTGCCGGTGCTGATTGGTACCGGCGGCACCAACGCCCGGGAGACCATCGAACTCGGCCAGCACGCGCAGCAGGCCGGCGCCGACGGTATTGTGGTAATTAACCCCTATTACTGGAAAGTCTCTGAGCCCAACCTGATTCGCTACTTCCAGCAGGTAGCCGATAGCGTCACGCTGCCGGTGCTGCTGTATAACTTCCCGGCCTTGAGCGGTCAGGATCTGACGCCCGCGTTGGTCAAAACTCTCGCCGACTCGCGCAGCAATATTGTCGGCATCAAAGACACCATCGACTCGGTGGCTCATCTGCGCAGCATGATTGAGACGGTGAAATCGGCACACCCGCACTTCTCTGTGCTGTGCGGTTATGATGACCACCTGTTTAACACCCTGCTGCTGGGTGGCGACGGGGCCATCTCGGCCAGCGGTAACTTTGCCCCGCAGATCTCGGTGAAGCTGCTGCAGGCCTTCCGCGACGGCAACCTGGCGGAGGCCGCACGCTACCATCAGACGCTGCTGAAAATCCCGCAGCTGTACCAGCTGGATACGCCGTTTGTGAATGTGATTAAAGAGGCGATCGTACTGTGCGGGCGGCCGATCTCCACGCATGTGCTGCCCCCGTCCTCTCCGCTGGACGAGGCGAAAAAGCGGCAGCTCAAAACGCTGCTACAACAGCTCAGACTCTGCTGAACCGGAAAATTAAGATGGCAATAGAGACGATTTTCACTCCCCAGAATGATGCGTTTTATGCGGTCATCACCCATGCCGCTGGCCCGCAGGGGGCGCTGCCGCTGACGCCGCAAATGCTGATGGAGTCGCCGAGCGGCAATCTGTTCGGGATGACGCAAAACGCCGGCATGGGCTGGGACGCGAACAAACTCACCGGCAAAGAGGTGCTGATTATCGGCACTCAGGGTGGGATTCGCGCCGGCGACGGCCGCCCGGTGGCGCTGGGTTACCACACAGGCCACTGGGAAATTGGCCTGCAGATGCAGGCGGCGGCCAGGGAGATTACCCGCAACGGCGGGATTCCTTTCGCCGCCTTCGTCAGTGACCCGTGCGACGGGCGCTCTCAGGGTACGTACGGCATGTTCGACTCCCTGCCGTACCGCAACGATGCGGCGATCGTGTTTCGTCGTCTGATCCGCTCGCTGCCGACGCGTCGGGCGGTGATCGGCGTGGCGACCTGTGACAAAGGCCTGCCGGCGACCATGATCGCCCTGGCGGCAATGCATGACCTGCCGACGATTCTGGTGCCCGGCGGGGCGACGCTGCCGCCGACCTTTGGCGAAGATGCCGGTAAAGTCCAGACCATCGGCGCACGCTACGCCAACCACGAGCTGTCGCTGCAGGAGGCCGCTGAACTGGGCTGTCGCGCCTGCGCTTCGCCGGGGGGCGGCTGCCAGTTCCTGGGCACGGCGGGGACCTCGCAGGTCGTTGCGGAAGCGCTCGGCCTGGCGCTGCCGCACTCGGCGCTGGCACCGTCGGGGCAGGACGTATGGCTGGAAATCTCTCGCCAGTCGGCGCGGGCGGTGAGTGAGCTGGATAATCGCGGCATTACCACGCGCGATATTCTGACCGATAAGGCGATCGAAAACGCGATGGTTATCCACGCGGCGTTCGGCGGCTCGACCAACCTTCTGCTGCACATTCCCGCCATCGCCCATGCGGCGGGGTGCACCATTCCTGATGTTGCACACTGGACGCGGATCAACCGCAGCGTCCCGCGTCTGGTCAGCGTGTTGCCGAACGGGCCGGACTACCACCCGACGGTGCGGGCTTTCCTCGCCGGCGGAGTGCCGGAAGTGATGCTGCACTTGCGCGATCTTGGTCTGCTGCATCTGGACGCGATGACGGTCACCGGCCAGACGGTGGGAGAAAACCTCGACTGGTGGCAGACTTCCGAGCGGCGTGAGAAATTCCGTCAGTGTCTGCGCGAACAGGACGGCGTCGATCCGGATGATGTGATTCTCCCGCCGGCGCGGGCGAAAGCCAAAGGACTCACCTCCACGGTGGCCTTCCCGGTAGGAAATATTGCGCCGGAAGGTTCGGTGATCAAAGCCACGGCGATCGATCCGTCGGTGGTGGATGACGACGGCGTGTATCGCCACACCGGACGGGCGCGGGTATTTGTTTCGGAAGCCCGGGCGATCAAGGCGATCAAAAACGGCGAGATCGAGCAGGGCGATATTATGGTGGTGATCGGCGGCGGGCCGTCCGGGACCGGCATGGAAGAGACCTATCAGCTCACCTCGGCGCTGAAACATGTCTCGTGGGGGAAGACGGTGTCGCTGATCACCGATGCCCGTTTCTCCGGCGTGTCGACCGGCGCCTGCTTCGGCCACGTCGCCCCGGAAGCGCTGGCGGGCGGGCCCATCGGCAAGCTGCGCGATGACGATGTGATTGAGATCGTCGTCGACAGGCTGGCGCTCACCGGTCACGTCAATTTTATCGGTACGGCGCACCAGCGGCTGACGCCGGAAGAGGGGGCGGCAGAGTTGGCGGCAAGAACGCCGCATCCCGATTTGCACGCCCATGATTTTTTACCGGACGATACCCGCCTGTGGGCGGCGCTGCAATCGGTCAGCGGCGGGACATGGAAAGGCTGTATATACGATACAGATAAAATTATCGAGGTTATAAACGCCGGTAAAAAAGCGCTCGGTATTTAATTAAATTCAGCTGTAATGTCGTTTGCGGAAATAGTCCGCGGACGGCTTTTTTGTCTGCATTAAATACCATTATGGTTATTTTTTGTTTTTTATAACCATTTAAAAATTAAGACTAAAAAATATTATGTCCTCCCTTTTTTATAACGATGGCAATCACAAAAACCAAAAAACATAATTCATAAATTAAAAATGACCATTGCCGTAAAAATGCACATCTTCTTACACTCTATTAACACGAAAACGTGAAAATTAAGCACACGGATAATGGGTGATTTCCTGACGTTGCAGCGGGTATGTATTCCCTTTTCAGGTCCCTGACGTTTGCGCCATTCCACTCATTGGGGTTGGGGATAAATATGCAATTAACCATGAAAGATAAAATCGGCTACGGGCTGGGCGATACCGCGTGCGGTTTCGTCTGGCAGGCGACGATGTTTCTGCTGGCCTATTTCTACACCGATGTGTTTGGCCTCTCCGCCGGTATTATGGGCACGCTGTTTTTGGTTTCCCGCGTGCTGGATGCCGTCACCGATCCGCTGATGGGGCTGCTGGTAGACCGCACCCGTACCCGCTACGGCCAGTTCCGCCCGTTCCTGCTGTGGGGCGCCATTCCGTTCGGCATCGTCTGTATGCTGACCTTCTACACGCCGGACTTTTCCGCGCAGGGCAAAATTATCTATGCCTGCGTGACCTATATTCTGCTGACGCTGGTCTACACCTTCGTTAACGTCCCCTATTGCGCGATGCCGGGGGTGATTACGGCGGATCCGAAAGAGCGCCATGCCCTGCAGTCGTGGCGTTTTTTCCTCGCGGCCGCGGGATCGCTGGCGATTAGCGGGATTGCGCTGCCGCTGGTGAGCATCATTGGCAAAGGCAACGAGCAGGTGGGCTACTTTGGCGCCATGTGCGTGCTCGGGCTGACCGGCGTCGTGCTGCTGTATGTGTGCTTCTTCACGACCAGAGAGCGCTATACCTTCGACGTGCAGCCGGGCGCATCGGTGGCGAAAGATCTTAAGCTGCTGTTCGGCAACACCCAGTGGCGAATCATGTGTGCTTTCAAAATGATGGCGACCTGCTCCAACGTGGTTCGCGGTGGGGCAACGCTCTACTTCGTGAAATACGTGATGGACCACCCGGAGCTGGCGATGCAGTTTCTGCTCTACGGCAGCATCGCCACCATGTTCGGCTCGTTGGCCTCTTCGCGCCTGCTGGGGCGCTTCGATCGGGTGAAGGCCTTTAAAGGGATTATCGTGGTCTATTCCCTGATTAGCCTGCTGATTTTTGTTACCCCGGCTGACTATATCGCGCTGATTTTCGCGCTCAACATCGTCTTCCTGTTCGTTTTCAACACCACCACGCCGCTGCAGTGGCTGATGGCCTCAGACGTAGTGGATTACGAAGAAAGCCGCAGCGGTCGCCGTCTCGACGGACTGGTTTTTTCAACCTACCTGTTCAGTCTGAAGATTGGCCTGGCCATTGGCGGCGCGGTGGTGGGCTGGATTCTGGCCTACGTGAACTACTCCGCCAGCAGCAGCGTGCAGCCGGTTGAGGTGCTAACCACCATCAAAATCCTGTTCTGCGTGGTACCGGTGGTGCTCTATATCGGCATGTTCACCATGCTCTCATTCTACAAGCTGACCGATGCCCGGGTGGAGGCCATCAGCCAGCAGTTACGTCAACATCGCGCGGCGCAGGAAGAGGGCGTCCCTGCCGCCGCTGCCGCGACATCCCATTAAGCAGGAGGCAATATGTACACGATAACTAACCCGATTCTGACCGGTTTTAACCCGGACCCGTCAATGTGTCGCCAGGGCGAGGACTACTACATCGCCACCTCCACCTTTGAGTGGTTTCCGGGAGTGCGGATTTACCACTCGCGGGATTTGAAAAACTGGTCGCTGGTGAGCACGCCGCTGGATCGCGTGTCGATGCTGGATATGAAAGGCAACCCCGACTCCGGCGGGATCTGGGCGCCGTGCCTGAGCTACGCCGACGGGCTGTTCTGGCTGCTGTATACCGATGTGAAAATCGTCGACTCGCCGTGGAAAAACGGTCGCAACTATCTGGTCACTGCCCCCTCTATTGAGGGGCCGTGGAGTGAGCCGATCGCGATGGGTAACGGCGGCTTTGACCCGTCGCTGTTTCATGATCTGGACGGGCGTAAATATTATATTTACCGTCCGTGGGGGCCGCGTCACCACAGTGACCCGCACTGCACGATCGTCCTGCAGGAGTATTTCCCGCAGACGCAGACCCTGTCGAAGACGAGAAAAACCCTGTTTACCGGCACGGCGCTGCGCTATACCGAAGGGGCCCATCTGTACCATAAAGAGGGCTGGTACTATCTGCTGGTGGCCGAAGGTGGCACCAGTTATGAACATGCGGTGGTGGTGCTCAGAGCGAAAAATATCGACGGGCCGTACGAACTGCACCCGGACGGGACGCTGATGACCAGCTGGCATCTGCCGGAAAACCCGCTGCAGAAAAGCGGCCACGGTTCGCTGCTGGAGACGCACACCGGCGAATGGTATATGGCCTATCTCACCAGCCGTCCGCAGCGCTTGCCCGGTGTGCCGCTGCTGGCCTCCGGCGGGCGCGGCTACTGCTCGCTGGGGCGGGAAACCGGGATTGCGCGCATCAACTGGCACGACGGCTGGCCGTCGGTGGCAGGGGGCAAACACGCCCAGCTGAGCGTGCCGGGGCCGAAAATGGCCGAAAGCCCCGTCGTCGCTGACGAGAGCTGGCGAGATGAGTTCAGCGGCCCGACGCTCAATCCGCAGCTGCAGACCCTGCGTATTCCGTTTGATGACACGCTGGGTTCCCTCAGCGCGCGGCCGGGCTTCTTGCGCCTGTACGGCAACGATTCGCTCAACTCCACCTTTACCCAGTCCACCGTGGCGCGGCGCTGGCAGCACTTTGCCTTCCGCGCCGAAACGCGGATGGAGTTTGCCCCGGAGAACTTCCAGCAGAGCGCCGGGTTAACCTGCTATTACAACAGCAAAAACTGGAGCTACTGCTTCGTTGACTATGAAGAGGGGCAGGGCAGAACCATTAAGGTATTGCAGCTTGACCACAACGTGCCGTCGTGGCCGCTGCATGAACACCCGATTACGGTGCCGGACGCGGCGCAGAGCGTGTGGCTCCGGGTCGATGTCGACCATCTCGTCTATCGCTACAGCTACTCGTTTGACGGTGAGGCGTGGCACAGCGTGCCGGTGGAATATGCCGCCTGGAAGCTGTCGGATGATTATATCGGCGGGCGCGGGTTCTTTACCGGCGCCTTTGTCGGCCTGCACTGCGAGGATATCAGCGGCGACGGCTGCTATGCGGACTTTGACTACTTCAGCTATGAGCCGGTAGTCGGATAACCCCTCAGGCCGGGTAGCCCAGCGCTTTCGACAGCTGGCGCCCGGCCTCTTCCAGCAAGGCGCGATAGCGCGCGAGCTCAGCCTCATCGACGCGAGAGGTGAGCGTTGACAGACTCAGTGCGGCAATGACCCGCGATTCATGGTTCCACACCGGTACCGCCACACAGCGCACGCCCTGCTCATTCTCTTCGCTGTCCTGCGCATAGCCTTGGGCGCGGGTTTGCGCCAGCGCCGCCAGCAGCGCCTCGCGGGAGGTCAGCGTCGCGGGGGTAAACGGTGTGTACTGATAGCCTTCCAGCAGAGTATTTTGCTCCGCCTCGCTCAGCCAGGCGATCAGGACCTTACCGATCGCCGTTGCGTGGATGGGGAGCCGACGGCCGATGCGCGAGTAGGCGATGGCCGCAAGCCTGCCTTCAATTTTCTCGATGTAGACGCCTTCGTGGCCGTCAAGAATGCCTAGGTGAGTGGTCTGCCCGGTGCGCTGCGAGAGATCCGTCAGCCAGCTTTTCGCCTTCTGGCGAATATCCATCGTCCCTACGACAAAATGGCCGCGTTCGACCAGCTTCATGCCCAGGCGGTATTTGTCGTTTTCCGGATTCTGATCGATATAGCCGTGCAGCTGTAAGGTTTTGAGCAGCGAATGGAGGGTGCTTTTACTGAGGCCCATCTGTTTGCTGATATCGGTTATCTTCAGTTCCGTGGCTTGTTCGTTAAACAGGTCGAGGATCGTCAGGGCTCGTTCAACAGACTGGATAATAGGCATAATGCACGACTGCTCACGCTGGGAGGAAGGTGAAAACGTACCCTTTTTACGCTGAAAAATCAAACGGCTGGCGTGGAAAGGGCGAGCAATATCACCTCGGGGAGCACGTTCCCGGGCGACGGTGCGGCACTGGTCAGTAGCCCCGGTAAGCATAGCGCCACCGGGGAGAGGCGCCGGAGCGACAAGGGAGCTTACTTCACCTCAGCAAGGGCGGTTTTGTCGACGTAGGGTTTCATCAGCGCGTCGGCCTCTTTCTGCGCCGTCTGCACCGCCGCTTCCGGCGTCACTTTGGCGTCGTTAACCACCGCCGCCAGCTGGTTCTCCATCGCTTTACGCACGGCGACGGTCTCCCAGGTGGAGTACCACGGATGGGCGTACTTCAGTTGCTCCAGAGCAATTGCCGCGCGCGGATCCTGCTGCAGATAGACCTTCATCTCCGGCGTATCGTAGGCGGCTTTGCGCGGCGAGAAGTAGCCGGTGAAGCGGCTCCATGCGCCGTTGACCTGCGGGCTCACCAGATACGTCAGGAACTGATAGGCCGCTTTCTTCTGCGCGTCGTTGATACCTTTAAAGCTCACCAGGCTGGCGCCGCCGATCGGTACCGCACGCTGTTCTTTCGCCGGCAGCATCGCCACTCCGAGCTCAAAATCTTTGCTGTTCTCGCGCATAAAGCCCAACGCGCCGGTGCTGAGCATCGCCATCCCCACCTTACCGGAGAAGAAGCTGGCGCTGATCTGCTTCGAGTTGAGCACGCCGGAGGGCATCACTTTGTCTTTGTAGATCAGATCCTGCCAGAAGCGCAGCGCCCCGATGGTGGTCGGCGCGTTGTAGTAGACCTCGCCGGGATAGTCTTCGTTAAAGTATTTTCCGCCGTTGGCGCGTACCAGCGCCGAGAAGATCCAGCCGCCGTAGTCGTCGTTGGTCGACGGCAGCATGATCCCCCACTGACCTTTGCTCTCGTCGGTCAGCTTTTTGGCATCCGCCAGCAGTTCGGCCCAGGTCTGCGGCGGCTGTGTGATCCCGGCCTGCTCGAACATCGTTTTGTTGTAGTAGAGGATCGGCGTCGAGTTATGGAACGGGATCGCGTAGGTGGTGCCCATCACCTGGGCGTTCTTGTGCATCGCCGGCCAGAACTCGTTAACCAGGAACTCCCCCGCTTTTTGATCGCCATAGCGGAACAGCTCGTCCATCGGCAGGATCTCATCCTTTAGCGCCAGGTCGGTGGTGAAGTTGGCGGACATGATCACCAATGCCGGCGGCTGCCCGGCCTTCTGCGCCGATTCGGCTTTGATCTTGGTGGTGTCGTAGTTGCCGGTGAAGATCCCGCGCACTTCGACATCCTGCTGCGAATCGTTAAAGGCTTTGATGACGCGGGTCATCTCCATGGTCAGCTTGCCGTCTACCGGCGCCGGAAACATGAAATCGATCTTCTCTTTCGCCAGCGCCGTGCCGCAGAGGGCAAGCGAAAGCCCGACGGCTGTCAGGGTTTTAAGCATGGTCAATCTCCTGGAGTAAATTGTGCTGTTGCTCAGCATGAAAAAGATGAATATCCCCGGGCGAAAAGCCGAGGGTCAGCGTGTCGCCTTTCTCCGGCACCGCGCCGCGATGGCGGCGGCTAAAGCGCAGGGTGCCGATGGGGGTGCTGACGTGGAGCAGATAATCGGCTCCCATCAGTTCTCGTTGCAGCACGGTGGCGGAGAGGCGCAGGTGGCCCTCCTCCACGCGATCGCTGATATGTTCCGGACGAATGCCGAACCAGACCCGGGGCTCGTCGCGATAGCGCGACGGCAGCGGATGGCGCAGGTCGCCGAGCCGTACCTCGCCGTCGGCGCAGGGCAGCGACAGCAGGTTCATCGCCGGCGAGCCGATAAACCCGGCGACGAACAGGTTGGCCGGATGGGCGTAGAGGTACTCCGGCCGCCCGACCTGCTGGACGTGGCCGCCGTTCATCACCACGATGCGGTCGGCCATCGACATCGCCTCGGTCTGGTCGTGGGTGACGTAGACGGTGCTGGTTTTCAGCTGCTGGTGGAGATCCATAATGCTGTCTCGCACTTCGCTGCGCAGGCGCGCGTCGAGGTTGGAGAGCGGCTCGTCCATCAGGAACAGCCGCGGGTTGCGCACGATGGCGCGGGCCATCGCCACCCGCTGGCGCTGGCCGCCGGAGAGCTTCGCCGGCTTGCGGTCCAGCAGCGTTTCCAGCTGCAGCATCTGCGCCACTTTATCGACCCGCGGCTGCCAGCTGGCCTTATCTTCTTTGCGCACCTTCATGCCGAAGGTGATGTTGTCCTGTACCGACAGGTGCGGGAACAGGGCGTAGTTCTGGAAGATCATCGCGAAGTTGCGCTCGCGCGGCGACAGGGCGGTGATGTTCTGGTCGTGCAGCCAGATTTCCCCCTCGCTCACCGGCTCCAGTCCGGCGAGCAGGCGCAGCAGGGTGCTTTTGCCGCAGCCGGAGGGGCCGACCAGCACCACAAACTCGCCTTCGTGAATATCGAGGGAGAGAGCGTCGAGGGCCGGTTTACCGTCAAAACGCTTACTGATGTTTTGCAAACTAAGCATGAGGATTAGCGCTCTTCCGTTGGGCAACTGATGTTTTCGTCATACAGCCACGGCCCGGCGTGGTGGCTCAGCGCGTGCTGGTAGCTGACCCACTGCTCGCCGACCTGGCGGTGCATCAGGCATGACGCCGGTGACAGGTCGTAGTACGGGCGGCGGTCCTCGTGGAAATAGGGCACCTGATGGACGGTGCCCGGCACGGTGGAGACGATCGCCTGGCGATACTGGGTCAGGGTCAGGCTGTGGTTATGGCCGCAGAAGATGCGCGTCAGGGAAGGGAAGCGCTCCACCAGCGCCAGCAGGCGATGGCCGTTTTCGCAGGCGATGGGATCCATCTGGGCGTTGCCCAGCGCCAGCGGCGGGTGGTGCATAAACACCGTCGCCGGCTTGTCGCCGCCGTCGAACAGCTGGGCCTCCAGCCATTTAATGGTTTCGTCCGTCAGCCAGCCGCTGGAGGTGCCGGCGCGGCTGGAGTCGATAAACAGCAGGCGGGTGGCGAAGTCGTCCACCGCGTAATGCATGTTCTGCGGGTCGCTGCCGAGCTGCGGGCACAGCGGGTGCAGGTATTCGAGAAACAGTTCTTTATCGTCGTGGTTGCCGGGGATCAGATACAGCGGATAGTTCAGGCTGCCGAGGATCTGGCGGGCAACCTCGTACTCCTGCGGGCGGCCGCAGTTGACGATATCGCCGCTGACCACCACCGCGTCCGGGCGCTCCGTCAGGGCATTGAGCTGGGAGACCACGTCGGCGTTGGCGGCGTTGACGTCGATAAAGCCGTAAAGCTTCTGCCCGTGGCTGCGGAAATGGGTATCGGAAATCTGGGCTAACAGCATAGATAACTCCTTATTTGATCCCGGAGAAGCCGAAGCTTCGCAGGAACTGTTTCTGGAAAAGGATGAACGCCAGCATCAGCGGCAGGCAGACCATCAGCGTCCCGGCGCCGATGGTGCCCCACTGGCCGCCGGATTCGGCGCCCATGGCGAAGGAGACCAGCCCCACGGTCAGCACCTGCTTATCGGGATCGTTGAGCATCATCAGCGGCCACAGATATTCGTTCCAGTGGTAGGTAATGCTGACGGTGGCGAAGGCCAGCACCGACGGCCAGGACATCGGCAGCAGCACGCGGAACAGCACCTGCCACCAGCGGCAGCCCTCCATCAGGGCGGCTTCTTCCAGCTCTTTGGGGATGGCGAGGAACGCCTGGCGCATCAGGAACACGCCGAACGCCGAGGTGAAGTAGGGCATCATCACCCCGGTGAGGGTGTTGAGCAGGCCGAAGGTCTTCAGGGTCAGCATGTTCGGCACCATCATCACCACCGGCATGATCATCAGCTGGACGAGGAACAGCAGGAACAGGGTCTGCTTGCCGCGGAACTGGTGGCAGGCGAAGACGTAGCCGGCGGTGGTGATGGTCAACAGCTGCACGAAGAAGGTGCCGAAGGTGAAGATCAGGGTATTGGCGTACAGGCTTAGCCAGTCGGCGCTGGCCCAGGCGTCGCGGAAGTTATCCAGCGTCAGCGGCAGGCGCGGCAGCAGCGAGGCCATATCCTCGCCGAAGGTGGTGGCGCTGAAGGCGGTGGCCAGCATCCAGATAAACGGGCTGACCCACAGCAGGGCCAGGCAGCACATCAGCACGCTGAGGGTGAACGGCTGCGAGCGACGCAGGCGCAGCCACAGCGGGGATGAGGCGACCGGCGAACGAACAACCAGCGGCGAGGCTTCAGCGCTCATAGTGGGCTCCTTTCTCCAGCAGTTTGAGGTTAAGCAGCGAGAAGGCGAACAGGCCGGCCAGGGTCAGGAAGGTGGCGGCGGAGGCTTTGCCGAGGTCGTGGGTATCCCACGCCAGATTCTGGATGTAGTAGAGCAGCACGGTGGTGGCGTTGTCCGGCCCGCCGCGGGTCATCACCGCCACGTGGTCAATCTGGGTGATGGAGTAGATCAGCGCGGTGGTGATGACGAAGCTCAGGGTCGGGCGCAGCAGCGGCAGGGTGACCTTAAAGAACACCTGGCTGCGGGTGGCGCCTTCCATGATCGCCGCTTCGCGCGTTGAGGCCGGGATGCTCTGCAAGCCGGCGAGGAAGAACAGCATGTAGTAGCCGGCGAACTTCCATACGCCGATCAACGCCAGCGCCAACAGGGCGCTGTTGCTGCGCCCCAGCCAGTTGTTGTTCATCGGCCCGAACAGCTTCGCCAGATAGTGGTCGAGCAGGCCGAGGCCGGGCATAAAGATAAACAGCCACAGCGCGGCGGCGCTGACCATCGGGATAATCATCGGGAAGAAGAAGGCGGTGCGCAGCCAGCGGTTAACACGGTGGTTTTCGCTCAGCGCCACCGCCAGCAGCAGGGCCAGCGTCACGCCGGGGACCACGGTCAGCAGAATATAGAGCAGGTTGTTGAGCAGCGACTGCCAGAAGACGTTATCGGCAAACAGGCGGACGAAGTTATCCAGCCCGACGAACGGCGCGCCGTCGCTGGCCATGCGGGTGTCGAACAGGCTGTCGAACACCGAGCGGCCCAGCGGGAACCAGGTAAACAGCAGTAAAAACAGCAGGGAAGGCGACAGTATCAGCCAGGGGAGCCAGGTTTTTCTCATGGTGGCAGACGTCTCGTTCAGGCGTTTATGGAAGCCCGGATTGTGGGAACGAATGACTGCAAGGGGATGGCGGGGAGATGACCGTTTAATGAACCTTCAGCGGACGTCGGCCGAGGGAACAGGCCGGGCAGACGCGCCGCCCGGCGGAGAAGGGGGGGTTAGAAGTCGGCTTTCAGCACCACGCGATAGCGGGCTTTACCCTCGCGCACGTGTTTTAGCGCTTCGTTGATCTGCGACATCGGGAACAGCTCTGTGGTGGGGGCCACTTTGCTGCGCCCGGCAAACTTCATCAGCTTGCGCAGCTCGGACGGGTTGCCGGTGGCTGAACCGGAGATGCTGCGGTCGCCGCCAATCAGGGTAAAGGCGGGGACCTGCAGCGGTTTCATCACCGCACCGACGGTATGGAAGTTGCCGCCGTAGGCCAACGCTTCGAAGTACGGCTGCCATTCGAGATCTACCGCTACGGTGTTAATGATCAGGTCAAACTGACCGGCCAGCGCTTTTAAAGCTTCAGGATCGCGGCTGTTGACCACCCGATCGGCGCCCATCGCCAGCACTTCCTGCTCTTTCGCCGGGTTGGAGCTGAAGGCGGTGACTTCGGCACCCATGGCGCGCAGCAGTTTAATGGCGATATGGCCGAGGCCGCCGATACCAATGACGCCCACGCGGCTGGTGGCGGTGACGTGGTGCATCAGCAGCGGTTTAAAGACGGTGATCCCGCCGCACAGCATCGGGCCGGCGGATTCGATATCGATACTCTCCGGCAGTGGGATCACCCATTGCCAGTCGGCGCGCAGCTTGTCGGCGAAGCCGCCGCGGTTGATGATGGTTGGCACCGAGCCTTCGAGGCAGTTGATTTGGTTGCCGCTGATGCAGGCATCGCAGTGCCCGCAGCTGCGCGCCGTCCAGCCGATGCCCACCTTCTGGCCGACCTTCAGCCCTTTATCCTGCGCCGCGCTGCCCAGCGCCGCCACGCGGCCAATCACCTCATGGCCGGCAACCAGCGGATAGCTCGACATGCCCCATTCGTTGTCGATCATCGACAGGTCGGAGTGGCAGATGCCGCAGTATTCAACCTGCACTTCGACATCCTGCGGCAGGAGTTCGCCTGCGTCGAACTCCCACAGCGACAGATCGGCGCCCGCTTCTTTGGCGGCGTAGCTTTTAATTGTGCTCATCACGATTTCCTTGGTTTGGCGTAGATAAACAGAAAGTGTAGAGCATGGGGCGGGGCGACGCTTGGCAGAAGGAGGCAGGCAGACGGGCAAAGGAAGGGGGAGGGGAAGGGGCGGTTGAGCGGGGAGGGGGAAAACTTGTCGGGCAGGAGAGAAGGAAAATGTGACGTGAGACGCTCCTGAGCAGGCCGGGCGCTGTTTTTTTCGACACTTAGCGTGGCGGAGACACGCTGCTGCTTGCATGGCGGCCATCGACAGGTATAATCCACAACGTTTCCGTACCCCTTCAGTGCCGAAGTGGCGAAATCGGTAGACGCAGTTGATTCAAAATCAACCGTAGAAATACGTGCCGGTTCGAGTCCGGCCTTCGGCACCATCGGAACATCAATAGACGTCAACGGACGTCTTTTTTTGTGCCTGAAATCCAGTATCCGCAAGGCTTTCCTCGCTTTTTCACTCAACCTAAGTCAACCTGATTCAATCTACATCAACTTAATGATGCGGGTACAACTGCGGGTATATCGCGGTTCGATAATGTTTGTACCCACACAAAACCCTTGAAAGGATACTCATCATGGCTCTGAGTGATGTGAAGGTTCGTTCGGCTAAGCCTGAAGCAAAAGCCTATAAACTTACTGACGGCGACGGTATGGTTTTGCTGGTTCACCCGAATGGCTCAAAATACTGGCGGCTGCGTTATCGTTTTGGCGGTAAAGAAAAGATGCTGGCTTTAGGGAAATACCCTGAAGTGTCGCTGGCTGATGCCAGGGCTCGTCGTGACGAAGCTCGTAAGCTCTTAGCTAACGGCGTTGATCCCAGTGAAAATAAGAAAGTTATTAAGGTAGAGCAAGAGCAAGAAGCGATAACGTTTGAAGTGGTCGCCAGAGACTGGCACGCCAGCAATCAGAAGTGGTCTGCATCACATAGCGCTCGTGTATTGAAAAGCCTAGAAGATAATCTCTTTGCTGCCATCGGTAAGCGGAACATTGCTGATTTGAAGACGCGGGATCTTCTTGTACCCATCAAAGCGGTGGAATCATCCGGACGACTCGAAGTTGCGGCTCGTTTGCAACAGCGAACTACCGCGATTATGCGGTTTGCCGTTCAGAGCGGCTTAATCGATTACAACCCAGCACAAGAGATTGCCGGTGCAGTTGCTACGGCGAAAAGACAGCACCGTGCTGCTCTGGAGCTTAACCGCATTCCTGAATTGCTTCACCGTATCGATCACTATTCCGGAAGACCATTAACCCGACTTGCTGTCGAACTTACCTTGTTAGTTTTTATCCGTTCTAGCGAGCTGCGATTTGCCCGTTGGTCAGAAGTAGATTTCGAAACGGCCATGTGGACGATTCCAGGTGAGCGCGAACTGCTGGAAGGAGTTAAACATTCTCAGCGTGGTTCAAAGATGCGGACTCCTCATCTTGTTCCTTTGTCGCGGCAAGCCTTAACTATTCTGGAAAAGATTAAAAGCATGAATGGGAATCGAGAGCTGATTTTCGTAGGCGATCACGATCCCCGTAAACCCATGAGTGAGAACACGGTGAACAAGGCTTTGCGAGTTATGGGCTATGACACCAAAACGGAAGTCTGTGGGCATGGTTTCAGGACAATGGCGTGTAGTTCACTTATTGAATCAGGATTGTGGTCGAGGGATGCAGTGGAGCGGCAGATGAGTCACCAGGAGCGTAGTTCTGTACGGGCAGCTTACATCCATAAGGCGGAACATCTGGGGGAGAGGAGACTGATGCTGCAGTGGTGGGCGGATTATCTGGATGCGAATCGTGAGAAAGGGGTTAGTCCGTTTGATTTTGCTAAGTTGAAAACTGAGCAAATTTAGCAATCGAGAACGATTTGGTATCCACCAAACGGAAAGGCATTTGTGGCATGTATAAATATGCGCTCTGTCTGAAGGGAAGCCGGGAGATGATGCACGTGCATGGGATAATCCTGCGTCAATGTTGAATGATGTTACACAGATTATTTAACAAAAGTGCTTAAAATACGCGGTCTATAAAAATATTTTCGCAAGTTTTATGCATGTTCGCTTATTTTCCCTTTTTTTTAAAATCAATTACTTGAGTCGTGAGAGACTGGTTTTTTGCATTTAAACTAAGGTAATGCTTATCTGTAGGTCAGCTACTGCATTATTTTGTGGTTTACATTCTGATCTTTTTGCTCAATCATAGCTTCACCACACCACTTTTACCTCTGTACATAAACTACAGAGTTGAGTGGTGAGGTGCGACAGACTGCAATCTGTCGCGTTGACTCAAACCCAAACGTCTAAATTAGGAGATCAAATCTATGTCAGCTTATCAAATTTCTTACGATCTGCGAAAGCAGAAAGACTATGCCCCGCTCATTGAGCGCATCAAGTCTTATGGGACCTGGTGTCATCCTCTGGAATCAACCTGGATTATTGTCACCGAGCAAACGGCAACTCAAGTTCGCGATTATCTCAAAGCCGTTATGGATAACGATGATGGTCTACTCGTCACTGGTTTGCGGGGAGACTGTGCGTGGTATGGGCTTTCTGACAATATCTCTCAATGGCTTAAAAACAACTTATAATCGCCACGCTTAAGAACAGATGCGCCAGGGATGGTGCAATGAATCAGGGAGCCGTATGCCAACATCTTTAAAAAAGTTAGGCCAAATTGCAGGCATCCGTTCAGGCCACACTCTAAGGGGCGCAATCACGCCTGACCCTGAAGGAGATGTACGTCTGTTACAGATTAAAGACCTCGATCAGGACTGGCAGTTCAATGACAAAGCACTACCTACTGTCGTGTGGGAACAACGCATCGCTCCCCCATTTCTTGAGCAGGGGGAGATTGTTGTTGCCGCCAGAGGGAATCGTAATCTGGCAGTTGTATATCGTGGCCAGGTTCCTGTGGTTGCTACCAGCCAGTTCCTGATTGTTAGTCTCAAAAGAAAAGAGAGTGAGATTGCCCCTGAATACGTGTGCTGGCTTTTAAACCATCCGATGATTCAGCAGTGGTTTCATCGGAGTGGCACCAACATTCAGTTAATAACGAAATCAGCGCTGCTGGATGTAGCTATCCCGGTTCCCTCTGCTGAAACTCAATTACAGCTTATCGAGCTCCAGCGTATATGGCAGAAAGAAGATGAACTTATCAATAGGTTACAGGAAAATCGCCATCAGCTTGAACTTGGTATTTTGCAAAAATTACTTAAGGATTAACTTGTTATGAGCAATATGATCGATCAGGACCGCATCAACCGCGTGCTATGGGGCGTATGTGACACTTTCCGTGGCACTATCAGCCCTGATACTTACAAAGATTTCATTCTTACTATGCTGTTTCTGAAGTACATCTCGGATGTCTGGCAGGATCACTATGATGGTTACAAAGCCCAGTATGGCGATGAACCAGAGCTGATTGAAGAGATGATGAAGAACGAACGCTTTGTTCTACCGAAAGATGCTAGCTTTTATGCTCTCTATAAGCGTCGAAGTGAGGCGGGTAACGGTGAACGTATTGATGTAGCTCTACACGCAATTGAAGAAGCTAACGGTACTAAGCTGAAAGATGGCAGCAAGAGCGTGTTCCAGGAAATTTCATTTAATACCAATAAGCTTGGTGATGAAAAACAAAAGAATCTGATTTTGAAGCAGTTACTTGAAGATTTTACTCATCCAGAGCTGAATCTTAAGCCCAGCCGGGTGGGGGGATTAGATGTAATTGGTAATGCTTATGAATATTTGATCGGCAAGTTTGCTGCGAATAGCGGCCAGAAAGCCGGAGAGTACTACACGCCACCTGAAGTGTCAGATCTGCTCGCAGCGCTACTTGACCCACAGCCAGGGGAATCTATCTGTGACCCAACCTGTGGTTCTGCTTCGCTACTGATGAAGTGTGGTAAGTGGGTCGCTCAACAACACCATAGTAAGAATTATGAACTTTACGGGCAGGAAGCGATTGGTTCAACCTGGTCTCTGGCTAAAATGAACATGTTTCTGCATGGCGAGGATAACCATAAAATCGAGTGGGGTGATACGATCCGCAATCCCAAGCTACTCGATAAAAATGCCAATCTGATGCTGTTTGATGTAGTTACCGCTAACCCACCTTTCTCATTGGAGAAATGGGGGATTGATGATGTGGCTGACGATCATTACGGTCGGTTCCGCCGTGGGCTTCCGCCTAAAACCAAGGGTGACTTTGCGTTTATCCTGCATATGATCGAGACCATGAAGCCGAAAACCGGACGTATGGGCGTTGTGGTTCCTCATGGCGTGCTATTCCGTGGTTCTAGCGAAGGTAAAATCCGACAGAAGTTGATTGAAGAAAACTTGCTTGATGCGGTAATTGGCCTCCCAGAAAAACTGTTTTTTGGTACAGGTATTCCTGCAGCTATCCTGATATTTAAAAAACAGAAGGTTGACGATAAGGTATTGTTTATCGATGCCAGCCGTGAGTTTAAGTCGGGTAAAAACCAGAACCAGCTGAGTGCGGAAAATATTGAAAAAATAGTTAAAACCTATCGTGATGGTGATAACGTCGATAAATATGCTCATCTCGCCAGCCTGCAGGAAATCCGCGACAACGACTACAACCTGAATATTCCCCGCTATGTCGATGCCTTTGAAGAAGAACACGAAATCGACTTGATGGCGGTCCGTGCCGAGCGTCAGCAACTGCAGGCGCAACTAGCTAATCTGGAAGTGGAGATGGCGAAGTATTTGGAGGAGCTGGGTTATGGTGCGTAAAACCATCGCTGGCGTTCTTCCGGATGAATGGAAAGGAACCCTAATTAAAAATATATGCAGGGTCGTTCGTGGTAGTTCTCCCAGGCCAGCAGGTAGTCCCTTATTTTTCGACGGAAATTTTTTACCGTGGGCTACTGTCGCTGATCTGACAAATTCAGATGAGATGTATCTCACATCAACCAAATCTATGCTTACGGAAGCAGGAGCAGAACGAACTCGAATCACAGATCCGGGAACACTAATGTTGACCAATAGTGGAGCGACTCTGGGTGTTCCCAAAATCTCTTCAATAAGATGTGGGGCAAACGATGGAATTGCGATGCTGTTAGAACTTGATGGTATCGAAACTGAATATGCTTATTACTATTTGGCGTCGAAAACTCAATACTTTCGAGATGTGATTGCTCCCGGAGTGGGCCAACCAAACTTAAATACAGATTTGATTGGTGATTTTCCAATACCAATGCCTCCACTCGCCGAGCAAAAAAAAATTGCCCATATACTTTCTACTTGGGATAAAGCGATCGCTACCACTGAACTGCTGCTTGCCAATAGCCAACAGCAGAAAAAAGCACTGATGCAGCAATTGCTCACAGGAGAGAAGCGACTGGCAGGATTCAAGCAGGCATGGAGTAAGGTTAAAGTTAGTAAAATGGGAAGCATCTCTTCCGGAGGTACGCCAGATACAACCAAGAAAGAATATTGGGACGGAGGTATCAACTGGTTAACGCCTACGGATGTTACGTCTCTGAAAAGTCGGTATGTGTTTAGTACAAATAAAACAATATCAGAAAAAGGTTTGAAAAATAGTTCAGCAAAGATGCTTCCAGGGGGAGCGTTACTTATTTGTACAAGAGCAACCATTGGTGCCATGGCTATTTCTACAACAGAAATAGCTACCAATCAGGGATTTAAGAATTTAGTCCCAAATGCTGAGTTTTCTGTTGAATTTCTTTATTACCTTTTCACTTTTAATGTTAAAGAGTTAGTAAGGAAGGCATCTGGCTCGACATTTTTAGAGCTGTCAAAATCCGATTTTGAAAAATTGACATTTTTATGTCCTTGCCTAGATGAACAACACAAAATTGCTTCTGTTCTGATTGCGGCTGACGACGCAGTCTCAGTGCAACAACAAAAACTCAACCACCTAAAACAAGAAAAAAAAGCCCTGATGCAGCAACTGCTCATCGGAAAACGCCGGGTTAAGGTGGACGCCGAATGAATGATAAACACTTACCTCAACCACCAGCAGGTGAATTCCTGCTGTTCCAAAGCGAAGATGGCCGCGCGCGAGTTGAATGTCGCTTTCAGTCAGATACGCTTTGGCTTACTCAGGCATCCATGGCTGAGCTATATGATAAAGATGTTCGTACCATCAACGAACATTTGATCAACATCTTCTCTGAGGGTGAACTTGGTCAAAATTCAACTATCCGGAAATTCCGGATAGTTCGCCAGGAAGGAAAACGTCAGGTTTCCAGGGAGATAGAGCACTACAGTCTCGAAGCCATATTGGCCGTAGGCTATCGTGTTCGCTCAGTTCGGGGGACTCAGTTCCGCCAGTGGGCCACGCAAACCCTGCAGGAATATCTGATTAAAGGGTTTGTGATGGATGATGAGCGGCTGAAGAATCCGCCCGTTGGCTCTTCTGTGGTGCCCGACTACTTTGACGAGATGCTGGAACGTATCCGTGATATTCGTGCTAGCGAGCGGCGCGTCTATCTACGTGTGCGGGAGATTTTCGCACTGGCTGCTGATTATCAGCCGACTCTGAAAGAGACGACCCTCTTCTTTCAAACGATCCAGAACAAACTGCACTTTGCTTGCACTGGGCGTACAGCCGCTGAGCTAATCCACCAGCGGGCAGATGCCAGCCAGCCTCATATGGGGCTCACCAGCTATAAAGGCAATGACGTGCGAAAAGGCGACGTCACGGTTGCTAAGAATTATCTGACCCAAAAAGAGGTCGGTGAGCTGAACCGTGTAGTAAATATGTGGCTGGACTATGCCGAAGATCAGGCGCTGCGACGTCAGCAGGTTTTTTTGCAGGACTGGCAGGAGAAACTGGATCAATTCCTACAGTTCAACGACCGCAATGTGCTACAGGGCGCTGGCACTGTCAGTAAGAAAATGGCAGATGAAAAAGCTCAGGGTGAATATGCAAGATTTGCAGAACAGCGGCGTTTGTTAAAAGAGGCCGAGGGTGAAAAGGATATTACCGAGCTACTGCACTGGAAAGCCGATAAAGATAAGGGAACATCATGAGCATGCAGAACGCGCCAAAATTCCAGGAAGAGTACAGTGCCAAGCTCCCGGCGCTGGCTCTCTTGAGCAATTTAGGCTGGACATATATTTCACCTCAGCAAGCCATGTCTGCGCGAGCAGGCAAGGCAGATCAGGTGGTCTTAAACCAGATTTTGCGTGAACAGTTAGCCAAGAGAACGTTTATCTTTGCTGGTAAAGAGCATGTCATTTCTGACAAAGCGATTGATAGCCTAATTGCTGAAGTTAACAGCCCGGCATTAAACCAGGGATTAATTACCGCCAATGAACATTTGTACAACCACCTGTTGTACGGCATTTCAGTGACGGAATTTATCAATGGCAAACGGGCGAACCCAACAATCTCGTTGATCGACTGGAACAACCCGCATAACAACAGCTTTGTTTTCACCGAAGAGTTCAGCGTGACACGCGCTAACGGAATTGAGGCTCGCAGGCCCGACATTGTCTGCTTTGTGAATGGTATTCCGTTGGTCGTTATTGAGGCTAAGCGTCCGGACGGCGATGCTAAAAAAGGACCGACTATTGGCGAGGGGATCTCACAAAGCCTTCGGAACCAGCGTCATGATGAAATTCCGCGACTGTTTTCCTATAGCCAGATCTTACTATCGATAAACGGTCATGATGGGCGCTACGGGACTTGCGGAACACCAGCCAAGTTTTGGGCGACATGGCGGGAAGAAGATATCTCCGATCTGGAGATGCTTGCCATAAAAAACCGTAAACTTAACGCGCAGCAGATGGATTCAATCTTCAGTCACCGCCCGGTTGCATGCCTGGAATGGTATCAGAACCTGATCGCAGGAGGCGAGCTAGCTTTAACGGGTCAGGATCAGTTGCTTATAAGCCTGCTGTTACCCGAGCGCATGCTGGATATGGCTCGCTTCTTCACATTGTTTGATAAGAGAGCCGGTAAGGTCATTGCTCGATATCAGCAGGTATTCAGTATCAAACGACTACTACAGCGTATCGAAACGAAGAATCCTGATGGCAGCCGCAACGGTGGGGTTATCTGGCATACCACGGGTTCTGGTAAGTCGCTGACGATGGTTTTCCTCAGCAAGGCGCTGATTCTGAGTGAAACTCTCAAGCAGTGCCGCATCATCGTGGTAACCGATCGCGTCGATTTGGAAAACCAGCTCAGTCGTACCTTTATCTCAACCGGGGAGCTGGCAGGTAAAAGGGATAAAGCCGATGCCATTGCCACCTCTGGCAGACGTTTAGCCGAACAGATAGGCAAGGGGACTGAGCGCATTCTCTTCTCATTGATTCAGAAATTTAACACGGCTACCCGCCTGCCCGAGTGCGTGAATACCAGCTCTGATATCATAGTGTTGATTGATGAAGGCCACCGTAGCCATGGCGGTGAGAGTCATCAACGCATGAAGCTGGCTCTACCCAACGCAGCTTTTGTTGCTTTCACCGGTACGCCATTGCTGAAAGATGATAAGACCACTAATAAATTTGGTCCCATCGTTCATGCTTACACCATGCAGCGTGCGGTAGAGGACAAAACCGTCACTCCGCTTCTCTACGAAGAGCGGCCGCCCGAGCTGAATGTTAACGAACGAGCTATAGATAGTTGGTTTGACCGTATCACCGAGGGGTTAACGGATAAACAAAAAACCGACTTGAAGCGTAAGTTTGCTAATAAAGGGCAGGTTTATAATGCCGATGACCGTATCCACCTTATTGCGCTGGATATCGCTAACCATTTTGTCAAAAACATCGATGATGGATTGAAGGGGCAGCTCGCCTGTGACAGTAAAGCAGCAGCGATAAAATACAAAAAGTATCTTGATGAAGCCGGACTGTTTGAGTCTGCAGTGGTCATTAGTTCTCCCGACACGCGTGAAGGGAATACCGAGGTGGATGAATCTGGCATCCCTGATGTGACCAAATGGTGGCAAGATAATGTCGGCTCTCAGGATGAGCAGGTTTACACGCGCAATGTCATTGAGCGTTTTGATAAAGATGATTCGCTGAAACTACTGATTGTGGTCGATAAATTACTTACCGGCTTTGATGAACCCAAAAATGCCGTGCTTTACATCGATAAGCCTCTTAAAGGGCATAACCTTATTCAGGCAATAGCCCGTGTTAACCGACTCCACCCTAAAAAAAAATTTGGTCTGCTAATCGATTATCGGGGCATCCTCAAAGAGCTGGATACCACCATTGAGGATTACCAGAAGCTGGCATCCCGCACGCAGGGCGGGTTTGACATCGACGATCTGGTGGGGCTGTACGGCCAGATGAGTACGGAGTACAAGCGCCTTCCTCAGCTGTATAAAAATCTGTGGGCGATTTTCGCAGGTGTAAAAAACAAAAACGATATTGAACAACTCCGTCAGGTGCTGGTGCCGCGCACGGAAGAAAAGCATGGCGAAATGGTTGATGTGCATCTTAAAGTCCGTGAAGACTTTTATGAGGCACTCACGCAATTTGCCAGCTGCCTGAAAGTGGCGTTGCAGTCGGCTACCTTCTTTGAGGATAAGAGTTTCAGCGAAGAGGATCGCCAGCACTATAAAGAGACGCTGAGGCAATTTACCAGCTTGCGCCAGCTGGTGAAGCAGGATGCCGGTGAGACGGTAGATTATGATCAGTACACAGAACAGGTTAAAAAGCTGCTGGATAAACACGTTGTTGGCGTAGAAGTCCGCGAGCCTGATGGAGTGTATGAAGTCAGCAAAATGGGACAACGACCCGAAGAGTGGAGCGAGGATAAAACTCGCAACGAAACGGATATTATCAAAACCCGTGTAACCCGCATGATTGAGCAGGATTTACGTGATGATCCTTATGCCCAGGAAGCCTTCTCGAAGTTACTGCGTCTGGCTATTGAAGAGGCGGAAAAACTGTTTGATCACCCTCTCAAGCAGTACATGCTATTTCGTGAGTTTGAGGAGCAAGTACAAGATCGGCGGCTGAATGAAATACCTGACGTATTTGCTGGTAATCACCATGCACAGGCTTACTTCGGCGTGTACAAAAAAGTACTGCCGGAGGTTTTTGCCGTTACCGATTCTCAAGTTATCGATAAGTGGGTGAAGCTTGCTTTTGAAGTAGACCAGGCTGTTGATATCTCAGTGGCTGAGAACTCGATCAATCCACAAAATATCGAAGCTGATATCCGCAAGAAGCTTCTGCCGATGATGTTTAAAGAGTGTAAGGCAATAGGTGGCGGAATGGATCAGGCGAAAAAGATTGTGGAAATGATCGTCCAGATTACCCGTGTAGGACTGAGCGGAGTCTAAATTGTGGGCGAAAGAGCAATGAGCTTCATTTACGGTGATGAACGTATTACCTTCGAGTGTAAACCCCGACCGTTGGTGAATGGACGCATCCTGATAAAAGTTCATCCCGACTGCCGGGTTGTAGTATCCGCGCCGCAGGATACCGATGACCAACAGGTTCTGAATGCCGTTGAAAAGCGTGGGCGCTGGATCTATCAGCAGCTACGGGACTTCCGTAAGCAGCTGGAATATATAACTCCACGACAGTATATCAGCGGTGAGAGCCACTATTACCTGGGCAAACAGTACATGCTTAAGGTGATAGTGGCTCCCTCTGAGGCTCAGGGCGTAAAAATGTTGCGTGGCAAGCTGGAAGTCACCTTACGCCATAAGAGCGCTGAAAAGGTTCTGCAGTTGCTGACTGACTGGTATAAGGCTCGAGCCCGCGAAGTCTTCGCCAAAAGGCTGAGCGCTATGCTGGAGCAAGCGTTATGGGTCAGTGACTCACCGCCATTGCGTATTCTTACCATGCAGACTCAGTGGGGAAGTTGTTCCCCCAATGGAAGGGTGACCCTGAATCCCAATCTGGTAAAGGCCCCGCGTGAGTGCATCGATTACGTTATTTTGCATGAGCTATGTCATCTGGCTGAGCATAACCATAGTGAACGCTTCTACCGGCTCATGGGGCAGGTAATGCCTGACTGGGAGAAGATCAAGAAGCGTTTGGACGGGATGGCTGGGATGATAATGACAAGCTAAACATAATGGCGTGCGATGCTTCTGTCCTGCAGCATCCATCGCTTGAGGGAGGAGAATATGGAAAAAATCATATGTGCTCTGTGTAATACCGCAGTTGAGGTGACGGTGCTGTCCAGCCATTTGCTAACCAATCATGGCTGGAAGATGGTACCTCATCCGGCTAAGCCGGTAGCTGAGGCATCGCTTATTGCCCGTCAAACCTGCAAATGTCCAGTATGTAACGTCTCTCTCAAAGACGCGAAAAGATTAGAAAAGCATATAAATAAAGCCCATTCAGAAAGACCAAGCTCTTCTCCCATCAGTAGCAACCCTACAAAGAAAAACAGTGTAACGACGATTTCCTATCAATGGGCGATAACTCAACCGCTCGATAAAAAATACTCCGCTGTAGTAGAGAAATTCGTTGCTGAAAAAACGTTATCTGAAATTGAAAAAGAAATAATGACCATCGTGAATGGTTATGATGCGGCGGATACTTCCAGACAGAGTTTGATGTCAGGGCGGCTCATTCTGCTTGCCCATGCCAAGAAAAGACTTGCTGCAAAAAGCAAATCCAGCAAAAACAAGAAAGTAACGGCAAAGAGTAAAAAAAGAAATGCTAGTTCTCGAGACATCATGGACCAATACATTGGCGGGCGTAGAATTGTTGTATCCGGCGGTTTACCTTCCTTGGGAAAAAGATAATGTACCGCTGCGCACCATGTGCAAAAAGCGAAGCAGGCCAATTACTGTTATAACTGACTTAAACTACTTAACATGCGGCCGGAAAAATCAGGCATGCAGGGAGGCACATGACCACGAGCAATGAACTTCTCCTTAGGCCAATTAGCGACCTGATGAAACAGCGTTTTTTCATACCCTCATACCAGCGGGGCTACCGCTGGACGCAAAGGCAGGTAACAGATCTGCTGGATGACATCGCGGAATTTCAGAAAAACAGCGAGTCAAGTTCCCGCAAAGCCTTCTACTGCCTACAGCCTGTTGTTATTAAGCAGTGTGGCGAAGAATGGGAATTGGTTGATGGTCAGCAGCGCCTGACAACTATCTGCATTATCCTTCATTATCTGAAGGACATTGCCGCTATGCTTGGACATTCAGGGTACTCTCTGCGCTACGAAACCCGTCCTGAGAGTGCAAGTTTCCTTAGCAATATCAATAGCGATCACGCAGATGATAATATTGATTTTTATCATATGAATCAGGCTCGGGAAGTAATAGACGCATGGTTCAGTTCACGACCGCCTGTCTATAAGTTCAGCTTTTTGCAGACTCTGCTGAATGATGATGAGGCTGGTAAAAATGTAAAAGTGATCTGGTATCAGCTAAGCGAGCAGGCAAACGTGACTGAGGTATTTTCCCGGCTTAATCGTGGAAAAATCCCGCTAACCAACGCAGAGCTGGTTAAAGCACTGCTGCTTAATGCCGGGAACTTCAGCCATGCAACAGATCTCAACGTTCGCTTTCACCAACTCAGGATTGCGCAGGAGTGGGATGAAACAGAACGCCGTCTTCAGCAAGAGGACTTCTGGTATTTCATCAGTAATCATCCCCGTGAGAGCAACCGCATAGAGTTTATACTCGGACTGGTCGCAGATTCACTGAAGTCTGGTGTTTCCCGCCAGGATCCACACTACATATTCCTGTCGTTCGCTCATTACTTGGAAGAAACGCATCAGGATCCGGAGCGCATAGAGAAAGTGTGGCTGCGGATCAAACAGCGTTTTATGTTACTCGATGAGTGGTACCAAGGCCGCATGACTTATCATCTTGTCGGTTACCTCATTAGTAATAGTGAGAGCGTCATTCCTCAGCTTATCAGCGAATCTGAAAGCTGTGAGACTAAATCGAAATTCATTGCCGTACTGAAGCAAAGAATACTACGTATTGCCCTGCCAGGACTCGCGGGCCCGTTGAGCCAGGGACGGGGCGAGCGCAGCAGCCAGATTGACGCCACACTCTCTGCTCTGACGTATCCTGAGCGTTCGCTGCGTCCTGTGCTTCTGCTTTTTAATATTGCCATTTTGCTGGCTAACAAAAATTCATCTACCCGATTCCCATTCCGGCATTACAAGCTCGACGCCTGGGATATTGAGCACATTACTTCAGTCAGCTCACAAATGCCGGAAAATATCAGCGGACAGAAGGCCTGGACAGAAGTGATGCGTGAGCATTTTCGTCCTTACAATTTATCGGAAGAAGGAACCGATAAGGTAAGTTCGGCACAACAGGTACTGTTTGAGCGTGCAAAAGCTTTGCTTCTGGAAGAACCCTTTGACAGTGAAAAATTTGAAGTCTATTTCAGCGACATTCTGCATGAGTATAGTCAGATGCCTCTACTGGACAGGGATGACAGCATTGGAAACCTTACGCTACTGGATCAGTCAACTAACAGAAGCTATCGCAACGCCATCTTTCCGGTGAAGCGTAATCGCATTATTGAAGCGGACAAAGCGTCAACTTTTGTCCCTCCCGGTACAAGAAACGTATTTCTTAAATACTACAGCAGTAATGTCCACGAAATGACTTTCTGGAGTAGCCAGGATCAGGATAGCTACCGGCGCGCAATTACAGACGCCCTGACCGTATTTTTTGATGGAGCAATGTATGCAGCAAGGTAAAGTCATCACATTCGCCAGTTTATTCAGCGAAGTAAGCAACGTTGAGATCCCCATCATACAGCGTGACTATGCTCAGGGGCGCGAGGACGCATGGGAGATTCGCGATCAGTTTCTCCTGTCGCTCAGTCAGGCGTTAACAGCTCCTGTTGGCACACTACCGCTTGATCTCGATTTTATTTATGGAAACCTCAGCACTGAGGAGCGTCCCACCCTTTCGGTCCTTGATGGCCAGCAGCGCCTTACAACTCTCTTCTTGCTTCACTGGTATCTGGCGAACAAAGAGGGTAAATATGCTGATTTCATTGAGCGATTCACTCATTTGGGCAAATCCCGTTTCACATATCAGACCCGCACCGCCGCAACGGAGTTTTTCCATGCGCTGGTGCGAGCCGACAACAGTGGTCTACAGTTTGCAGAGAATGCCCCTGACCTTAGGGAGCAGGTAACGGACAGCCGCTGGTTTTATCACTCCTGGCTTCAGGACCCTACGGTTTCAGCCTGCTTGACGATGCTGAATGCGATTCAATCATGCTTCGATGACGCACCGAGTGGGCTTTATTTCAAACTGTGCAGTTCTGACTCGCAGCCTGTGGTATTCCAATATTTAAACCTGTCCTCATTTGGACTTTCTGACGATCTCTATATCAAAATGAATTCGCGGGGGAAAGCGCTTACCGATTTCGAAAACTTCAAAGCTTGGCTCTCAGGCAGAATGAGCCAGCAGCCTGGTGCCGTGACATTTGGAGAGAAAATCGATCAGGCCTGGACTGATATGTTCTGGAATCTGAGCAAAAAAAGGGCCGAAAGCTTTGATACCCTTTTTCTGCGCTTTTTTAAGCGGATGGCATTTCTTCTTGAATGCAGTCAGTCATCTGAACCTGCATATCTGCTGGCAAACCTAAATGCGACCTGGTTCAGCGCCCTGAGAAGCACCCGTGAAGGTTTTAGTTCCTCAGAATTCGAAGCGAAGGATACCTTCAACCCCAGTAACATCGAAATCATCTCATCCGTACTAGATTTCCTTTGCTCCCAGCATGCAACCCGTGAACACCGCAGCTTGCTGATGGAGTTTCTAACGGGCTCTGACTTACTTGGAGCATGTCGTTTTTATGCACTCTGCGCATTTATTACTTATAAGAAATCGTCCAGCCACGCCTACTTCGCTGAGCAGCACGCTCAATGGAGTCGTGTCACCGATAACTTCCTGTACACTATGCGTATTGACAGCAATCAGGTTGCAGTGGGGGTTATTCGTTCTCTGGATGAACTGGCTCCATATGCTGGTAACATTTACAGCTATATGAGTACAGTTGACGTTCGACTGGGTTTTAACGAGCAGTGGGATGAGGAAGCCCTTAAAGCAAAGCTGATTACTTTGGATAGTGAATGGGAGCCTGCCTTAATTCGGGCAGAATCTCACCCTCATCTTAAAGGTCGCGTAAGGGGGCTGCTCAAGGGGGCCAAAACTGCTGATAATAGCGGTTACGATCTTACCCGATTTATATCTCTGACAGAGAAAACCTATTGGGTGCTTAACGAACAGGTTCTGCATAACTACGAGCACTTACTTGAACGTGCGCTGCTGTCACTGGGAGATTATCTGATATGGCAGAAAGGACAACGGTACACCTTTTGCCTTCCTTTACATCAGTCTTGGCGTGAGCGTAATGAGAACTGGCTGAGGGTGACAGAGAAAAATGTGTTTATTGAGCTGCTGGATAAGCTGAATAAAAAAGAAGATATGTCAAATACACTCCGAGAAATTATTCAGGAATCAAACCCGGGCGGCTGGCGCGAACTGGTCGTGAAAGACCCTGAGACCATTCGCTACTGTTCGGAAAAGATTATCGACAAATTAGATAACCAGGTGTATCTGCTAAGTAAGACAAACCTTCGCGGCTATTTCCGGGAGCTGCACAGTTGGGTGCTCTCGAAAAGGTTGTTGGCCCTTCTTCGCAGAGAGGATGGAAACGCGCCTTTCACTGCCGTGACCTATCACTCAGTCTATGGTGATGAATGGCCATGTATAGAGCTTACGGTAAGTGAAGAGGAAACGTTCTTTATCGCACATGAGAACGGAGTCTGGTTTGACTGTCACAATGTGGATGAAGAAGGTGAGCCACTCCCCCTGCCGTCCTTCTTTAAATCACTGGTAGATACGCTGATGCATGACGCGGATACCGTTTCCAAAACCTGACACTGTACTGGTTACTTGTGCAGGAAATGGGCAGCCCGGTTGAGGGTACATGTGCAGGATGAGCACAAAGCAGTCTTGCAGCTGTCGTCGTTCTGCTTCCATAGAAAGTAAATATTAGTTCTGCATAAGCGTCAATACACACCGTATTGACGCTTATGGTTACCTCTGTCTGGAAGGGATAAATAATCCCAGTTTTTGTACTGTAGTACGTTTCATATTTTTTCTATCCGCCGCGAGTCAGCAATACGCTGTAGCATCCAGATTTCCACTTCGCTTTTATACCAACGGGAACTCCGTCCCAGTTTGATGGGTTTCGGGAATTCGCCATCCTGAATAAGCTTGTAGAACCACTTATCTGTCATGCCGGTGTATGTGGTGATGAATGTCATATCGATAAGCGGGTCTTCAGCACTAAGAATGGGGTTATTGATAGTAGCCATGGAATCTCTCCCTCTGAAAATTAATGATGGGAGGAGTCCGGCGTGGTTGAGTTCTATTGCACGCCAGTACTCCTTCAGAGGATAGGGATTGCCAGTAAAAAAATACCTGAGAGCCTTATCGGCCCCGATAGGCTGGGGTGAATCTTGACGGGAAAATCAGCGCTGACTGCATCCAAAATTACGTTCGCCATCACCGGTGACTTTGGTATGGTCTTTTGCAAGATATGAAGCCCGTACGAATGCCTCCTGTAGTTGCTCATTATTCCCGCGGTCAATCCAGTACACCGGGCTTTCCGGAAAGTGTGCCAGCGTTGCATACTCCGAAGTACCCACCCGTAAGGCGCTACACCACGCCTGTTTGATTAACCCTGCCAGTGAAGCCGGATCGTTATAGTTACCTGCGGAACACCAGACTTCGCGATTAAGCAACAACACCACGTGGTAGTGCTTTTTACCATTGCGTTCTCCATATTCCCTTGCCCAGATATAACGCAAGTCGGTCATGCGTTTTCGGTTGCCCTCGCGGTGTTTACGAAGCAGGTATACTGCAATCTTTACTTTCAGAGAGTCTATAAATCGGGAAATAACAGCAGCATCTGTAGATGCAGGAGCATTGGGTAGTCGTAGATCAACCCTCAACATTAATACTCGCGGATAAGCCTTAAGGGCGTTCAGTAAGGTGTCGGTAATACGTTGTTGCCAGAAAGGATTAAAGGTGTTGTTCATTGTTGAAATCTCCAGTGGTTTGTTTTTCACATCAATGACTGGAGCTGTAAAAAAATACTCTTAAAAATAATGCTTCAGGTAATTAAAACTGAGATTTGATGTTTCAACCTATCTTGATTAAATCATTTCTGATTACAGAAGGGTTATGAAGGTAACCCATAGCTTTAAGCGTAACAGAGAGAAAGGATGTGTCAGGTATATATTACCAATCCGACAGTTTGAGCCATGTAAAGTGTGTGCATCCGGGGGGCCATGCACCATCAGCGTGCTCCTGGCTGGTCCTTCAGTCGCTCTGGAGTTAACGTTGTATGGGGAAGTTGCTTAACTATGTCACTAAAGTACCATTTGTCCCAGTATTTACAGGGGGCTGTGCGCTATGAGTGGAACGTTTTTTCCTTGTTTTTTCCTCTATGAAGCATCGTTTTTAACACGAATAATCTTCATTAATACCTTGGTTTAAGTTATCCTAAAAGGAGGTTTGATAGAAGGAACTGGACATGAATGATGAGTGTATAAAAAGGATGAGAATTAAATCTGCGCAGGAATTGGCAGGAGATGATCCAATGCTGATAAGGGAATACCTTTCAACCTTTCCATTGCCCCTACTGAGGCGGATATTAATTTCGCTCGATATAACGGTAGCAAACTCAATTTTCCCTCAAATAGCCAATGATGACTCGAAATTAATAGGTTTTATTTGTTCTGGTGTTGCTTCTGATAAGATAAAATCTCCTTTTGATAAGGTAAATAAAATTGTAAAAGATGTAGGAAGTGACGCTTTCTCCGATGGTTGTATTGTATGGCTTAAAAATGATATCGAGGCATGCCACTATTTCTGGTGGAATCTGATGCAGCTCGGATGGAGAGATGTGTTTAAACTACTTAGAGCGGATAATATACATCGCTATAGTGATGTGGGGGATAACCCGCAAGTTCAATACGTTTCTGATACATTTTGTCTGCCCAGGGCAGTAGGCGGGCATAAAGAACGCTACAAATCAATTTTGATCTTATTAAGTTTGTTGCCATTCAAAAATACTGAAATAAATCTTCTGATTTCACATTTATCCTGTAACTACAAGAGAGGTAAAGAGATATGCAGGCGTGAGGTCAATATCACCTCTTTGATGAAAAGCAAGGAGTCGGTTTCTTTTTCAATTTTTTACTTAAAGAAAAAGAATAAGTTCCTGGCTGATTTAGAACCTCTCACGGAGAGTGATAATAAATACGTATTAATCACACAGCTTTATCTGCTTACAAGAGAAGACAATTTTAAAGAGTTAGTCACCTCGTTGACTAAAGCTTGGTCACAAAAGAAGGTACGTGAAAAGAGAAAAGAGACGGATAAAAAACAGACTGCCAAACTTCTCGGCTTGAGCAAAGAAAGCATCAGGATGCTTAAGGAATTATCAAAAAAACACAGTATGGACCACTCAGAACTGATGGATCTGGCTATACAGTCTTTGTTCGAACAAATGCAGTAATTCATCATAAAATCAGACATATATTATCATAATGGATGACGGCAGCTCCCAACCTCAGTGTGTATGTTTTAGTCGTAGTTGTCACGGGACTATGACACTCAGTGTCGCATTCAACTCCATCCGCGTAAAAATTCACCATTTCATAAGACCTATCTGTGCAACAGCCCCCCTTACAGTGTGACCTCTCACCACATTGACTGAGGAAGAACAATGGCTGTCTACCGTAACGACCCCGATTTAAACCTGTTGGGCCAGTGCAGCAATGAAGAGCTGCAACTGTTGGTTTCTATTCTGATCACTGACCCTCGTGACGGCGACACCCGCTGGACAGAGAGCCTGACCAGTACCCCTGAATACCGTCTGTTGGCACCGGAACACCGGCGCTACTGGCAACTGATAGCGGCTGAATTTCAGCGTTACGGGGCCAATACGCTGGTAAGTTTGATTCGGCTGGGGCAGGGCGTGACCTACCGGGAAATCCTCGAGGATGTTTGCGATAAGCTTAATGTCAACTACAACCTGAAAAGCACCACCGAGACCATTGAGTTGTGCTTGTTGATGAAGGTGCTGGAGAAAAGCCTGGACCAGATGACACCGGAAGAACTGGCTACTTTTTCTCGCAATATGCAACTCGACCTGACCAACCCCACCCCTCAGCTCATTCTGATGGCAGTACAGGCAGCCATACGTACCTCCTCGCTGGCCGCCCTAGAACTCGCCACCGTACTGTCCGCCAGCGTCATTACATCACTGGGGGGGATTGCCACCTGGGGCACTGTGGTGGTGGCATCCAGAGCGCTGTCCGTTATCGCCGGTCCCGTAGCCATTGCGCTCAGTTCGGCGTGGATGATTTCCGATATTGCGGGTCCGGCTTACCGGGTCACCATACCGGCCTGCATCATCGTAGCCTGGCTCCGGCAGCAACGTCTTTCCCGTTAATCCATTTTTCACTGCCAGCAGATGACTGGTACCAATATTTTCTGCTGGGAGTACACTCCATGCCTGAACAGGGACACCGCTATGATCGTTTGGCCAACCGTCTCGCCATCTTGGTCAGTCGCCTCTTTATGGGCGAATCACTCAGCGTCAGACAATTGGCTCAGGAGTTTGGCGTTTCTGAGCGCACCGTTCAGCGCGACTTGCGTGAGCGTCTGCGTTATCTCGACATCGAATATTCCCGTGGAAGCTTCCGACTCCTGGATGCCCGGGGGCCCTTTCGCACCAACAGCGACATTCTCCGCTTTGCCCGGATAACCAGCGTGGCACATTACTTTCCTACCCTGGATCCCAGGCTGCTGTCGGTGTTGCTCGACAGTGGTCAGGATTCTCCCTGCATTATCTGGAATGCCCCGCCACGTCAGGCACCTGCGTTGTTTGGTGGTTTCCAGGCTATCGTTCAGGCCATCATCCGTAATCGCCGTGTTCACTTTCTGCATCAGGGTCATCAGCAGTCAGCAGTGGCCCCTTACCGGCTTATCTGTCTGGACGGGGAGTGGTACTTGGTGGCCGTATCGAAAGATCGCATTCAGGTGTTCACCCTTTCAGCCATCACTGATGTGGTGATGACCCTCAGCGGTTTTGTGCGAAACAGCCATATCACTCGCATTTTTCAGGACCCGAGATTCATTCAGGCCCTGCCGCATTATCAATATATCAGCGGACTCATCAAGGAATGAGCCCGTATTCCCGTCCGTCAGGACAATTTGCTTTACTCATAAAAGGATACATTCATGAACAATTCATCACTCAGCGCGTTCGTGCTGGTCTGTGGCCTAGTTCCGGTCATGGCGCAGGCTTTTGGAAATAAGGACACCTGGTCCAGTGGTTGGGGCCAAGGCGTATCAGAGTTTGTTATCAAGGGGAAAGGTCAGTCGCAGTTATATCTGTCCTGTGAGGATTACGGCTCACAGCCAGCCACGGTCATATTTACGGACGCTAACGGGCATGAAGTCAGTATGGATGAGGATAGAAACCTCCAGGTCAGCATTGACGGTGGGGAGTCCATTGATATCAGTGAGTCTGACAGTCGTGTCGGCAGCAATAACCTGGTGCTGGCCTGGACACAGTTGCGTAACGGCAAACAGGTCTCGGTATCCGGTGAAGGGGTCAAGCCCGCAACTTTCACGCTAGCCGGGGCTGCGAAGGTGCTGCCAGAGTTTGGCACACACGGCTGTGTGGCAAAGGCCTCACTCTGATTTGTACATGTTTTTACCGTCTGTTGCTGGTAATGAATGATGATATTCGTGCTCCGGCGATACGTTACTCTTAAAAGGAATTTACTGTGAAAATCAAACAATGGTTGATACCCGCACTATTTTTACTGTCTGCTTCGGCGCTGGCCGAGCCAACTTCTCCAATAAAAGTGGAGACCAGTGATTATGTTCATCCTGCCGGAACACGCTACGCCACTGTAGTGGTCACCTCGCTGGATGACAGTGTGAAAGTTGAAAACATTGACGTTAATCGGGGCAACTGCCGCATCGACAACAAAAAGTTTATGTCCTCCGTTAACAAGGAAACCATTCTGCCGATCACTCTGCGCTACGGGCAGTCCGTCAAAGTGAATTTTTATAATGAGTGCGTGGCTTCGGAAGTGGTCGTCACCACCGACAGAGGGGCGTGGCGCTACACCTATAACTGAGTAGTCTCTCTGTTTCATCTCCCTCCATAAAAGACGTCACATCACCAACGGACTGCCGTCAGGCAGTCCGGAGCAAACCCTATGATTTTTCTGAAAATGCTAGTGACCGCTTTGGGTCAGGTTCTGACCTGGTACGGCGGTCAGCAAGCCCGACAATTTATTGAAATCCGCTTTCGTCAGGCCGGTCGCGATGACGACAGCATAGATGCAGCCAGAGAAGCAGCCACGCTGCTGGTGACCGCGCTGATAACTGCCCTGATGGCGCAGATATTACGGATCCTGGACAACTTCTGAGCCACCTTCTGCTGCAAGGATCACTGAACCTGCACATAGCCCCTGCCTCCTCACGGAGCAGGGGCTTCTGTTTTTATGCCCCAAAACCTAAGGGAATTATCATGAAATTAGCCAGCCGCTTTGGTGCGGTCAACCTGGTTCGCCGCGACCGTCCTCTAACCCATGATGAACTGGCGCATTACGTACCGAGTGTCTTTAGTGAAGAAAAGCATGAATCACGTAGCGACCGATACACCTACATCCCGACCATAACCCTTCTCGATAACCTGCAGCGAGAAGGCTTCCAGCCGTTCTTTGCCTGCCAGACTCGTGTGCGGGATCAGAGCAAGCGTGAACACACTAAACATATGCTGCGCCTGCGCCGAGAAGGCCAAATCACTGGCAAGCAAGTGCCGGAAATTATTCTGCTTAATAGCCATGACGGTTCCAGCTCATACCAGATGCTGCCGGGACTATTTAGATCGGTTTGCCAAAATGGGCTGATTTGCGGTGAGAGCTTTGGTGAAGTGCGTGTTCCCCATAAGGGTAACGTGGTGGAGAAAGTCATTGAAGGGGCTTATGAGGTACTGGGGATATTTGACCGGGTTGAAGAGAAGCGAGATGCGATGCAGTCGCTGCTACTCCCCCCACCGGCCCAACTAGCAATGGCAAAAGCGGCATTAACCTATCGCTTTGGTGAAGATCATCAGCCGGTGACGGAATCGCAGATCCTTATCCCGCGGCGCTGGCAGGATGAGAGTAATGACCTGTGGACCACTTATCAGCGCATTCAGGAGAACCTGATTAAAGGTGGACTGTCGGGACGAACGATGAAAGGTAAACGTGCTCAAACCCGCGCCGTCAAAGGTATTGACGGGGATGTAAAGCTCAATCGCGCTCTGTGGGTGATGGCCGAGAATATGCTGCAGCTTGCTTCGTGAGCCTTTCTATTATCCCTTCCCTAAGGTCTTGCCAATAAATCGGCGAGTCTTTTTGTTTTAAGGAGCAAATATGTCTGTATTCAATTTATCCCCGGTATTTCCTGCAAGAGAGCAACGCATCATTCGTCGGGCGTTACGACTGGTGGAGAAATATCAGCGTCAACCGAGTGAGTCATTTACTTCCACCAGCGTCACTAAAACCTGGCTGCAATTACAGATGGCTCATCAGGAGCGTGAAGTTTTTATGGTGTTGTATCTCGACAATCAGCACTGCCTGCTGGGATGCGAAACACTGTTTACCGGCACACTCAGCCAAACCGAAGTTCATCCCCGCGAAGTGGTTAAATTGGCACTGAAGCACAATGCTGCTGCAGTCATTCTGGCTCATAACCATCCGTCAGGTACGACAGAAATCAGTCAGCAGGATAAACACATCACTCAGCGGATAGTGAAAGCGTTAGCACTGGTAGAAGTGCGAGTGTTGGATCATTTGGTTGTTGGGAATGAAGTGGTTTCTTTTGCTGAGCAGGGGTTGCTTTAAACGGAGGTTTTCATGCCATTCACACTATCCCATGAATGGGGGCTACAAAGCGATATCACCCCACGATTTGGCGCAAGATTAGTTCAGGAAGGCAACCGGCTGCATTACCTGGCTGACAGGGCTGGTTTGACGGGAAGCTTTAGCCCAGAGCAGCTACAAAGCCTGGAAAATGCTTTCCCACTGTTTATAGAGCAGTTAGAAAATATGTTGCGTTCCGGTGAGCTAAATCCACAGCAGCAACATCAGATGACCATTCAGCTTACAGGTCTAACTTGTATAGCTGATACCCTTAGTAGCTGCAGCTACGTTTACCTCACTGTTTATCCCGCCCAATAACGTCTTCTCTCTTCTTTTATCAGGACCCAAATTATGCACATTTCAACTGTACCGGCCACGGTGCCGGTTTCGTCACGCCTGTCGCCCGTACAGGTCTGGCAGCAACTGTTAACGTATCTGCTGGAACACCATTACGGCCTGACACTTAACGACACGCCATTTCACGACGACGAGGCCATCCAAGAGCATATTGAAGCTGGTATTACACTTGCTGATGCAGTGAATTTCCTGGTGGAACGCTATGAACTGGTACGCACTGACCGTAAGGGATTCACTTGGCAAGATCAAACACCATTCCTGACCGCCACCGATATTCTCAGAGCCAGGCGAGCTACCGGATTAATAAATACTTGATTTCTTCGAGCCCCATTCCTGATTTTTACATCTGAACTTCCCACCTTTTTTATTCATCGCATAATGCGCCTGCCACTCCCGGCAGGCGTGTTTGCTTTTATGGACGATTAACGATGCAAACAGAACACGACGTGTTGACGGAACACAATGAGCTCATTCTTTCGACCAGTATCGAACGTGTAGTCACTGGACGCGATTCCGCATTAAAACAGATAGAACAACTCATTGAGCAGCTTGATGCCATTTCAGGGTTAACCTCAGAAATTGGCGGTGGTACAGCGCAAGACTGGGCGATGAAGCCTGGGCACCGCTACGATAGTTGGCTGACTGAGAAGGCTGATAAAGCGATGCCTGCCGTCACCCGCAATATCGACAGTAGTATCTGGCGCGATTTGATGCTGAAATCAGGCATGATGGTCTTGATGGATGCACAGGCTCGCGACCAGTGGCACAAGAACCTGGAGGAGGGCGATCTTCCAGCTATCAGTGAGGCGAACATTCTCAGTACTTTTGAACAGTTACATCTGAACAAAATGGATGTCTTTGAGCGCGGGATCATTAATGTCTTCAAAGGCCTGTCGTGGGATTACAAAACCAATAGTCCCTGCAGATTTGGTAAGAAGATAATCATTAACAATTTGGTAACTCATAACCGCTGGGGCTTTAGCCTTAACTGGGGTTGGCGGAGGGATCAGTTGGCTGACTTAGAGCGAATGCTGTTTTTGCTGAGTGGTAAATCAATACCTGACAACCGTAGCGATATAACTACTCGGTTGATGGCGCATATTCGAGATAACCCGGATAAGGATGTTTATGAGGATGAGTTCTTCCGCGTTCGCTACTTTCAGAAGGGCACTGCGCACTTGACTTTTAAGCGCCTGGATTTGGTCGAGAGGATGAACGATATTATCGCTAAACACTACCCAGGAATGCTAGCGAAGTAATTTTGGAGAGTTTTGACGCCTACGGCTAACAAGTTTATGATCCAGCTTAATTTCTTTTCCTCATGAAGGGACGAGTATGGGCAACAGAATGTGGATGATCCGCGGTGACGGCGGTAAGCTCTATGACGATTTTCGCGATAAGCAAATTGTTGGCATTGGCTGGTCTCAGCTGGCTCCATTAGTCAAACCCGGCCTGTCCCGAGCCCAGTTACTCGCCTTATACCAGGAGGCAGATCCCTTAACAAAGCTGGGAACTGCGCGTTCTGGTGCATCGCAGGTCTGGCGTTTTGTGAATGAGATCCAAAAGGGTGATTGGGTTATTACCTATTCGCCAGCCAACCGTACTTATTTGCTAGGCAAAGTTACTTCAGACTTCCAATATCATCCTGAATGGGTGGAAGAGGGGATGGGTATCGCTCGGCAGGTTAAATGGAATACTCAAGAAATCGACCGCGATAGACTGTCTGTTGCTACCAAGAATACATTGGGTTCTACGCTGACGGTTTTCCAGCTTCCAGAGTATGCGTTAGAGGAGCTTTTGCAGGATAAGAAACCCACTATAGATGTCATTACTCAGAATCCAATTACTATGGATGAAGATGAAGGCACCCCTGATCTACTTCGTGATATGGAATCGTTGGCGCGTGAAGGCATCAAAGATCGAGTTAATGCACTCGAACCGAAAGAAGTGGAGTATCTGGTAGCTGGCGTCTTACGCAGTATGGGGTATAAAACACAAGTATCTCCCGTGGGGCCAGATCGTGGGAAGGATATTATTGCCTCGCCAGATGGGTTTGGGTTTGAAAACCCGCGTATTGTGGTTGAGGTAAAACACCGTAAAGGACAGATGGGAAGCCCGGAGATTCGAAGTTTTATTGGTGGTCGTCATAAAGACGATCGCGGCCTTTACGTTAGCACTGGCGGTTTTACTAAGGATGCTCGCTATGAAGCCGATCGTTCGAATATCCCGCTGACTCTATGGACACTTGAAGATCTTGTCAGAACATTGATTGAAAACTATGAGCAAGTCGACATCGAGACCAAGATTTTAGTGCCCCTAAAGAAAACTTTCCTACCTGCCTGAATCTTGCTTTGATAGCCATATCGGTGTTCTACTGATATGGCTTTATACCCACTCGCAATGTCTATTTTTTGTACGGATTTTAACTTGTGGGTACAAGTGAGGGTATGACTATTTTTTCCTGCTTATAAACAACATTGATATCAGTGTATTAGATGTGAAATTCGAGTCCGGCCTTCGCACTTCTTTCATTTTTTGATTAAAAAACAATTTAACTGAAATATCTCATCTTTATTATATGTCCAATCTTCCCTGATTCTTTCTTGCACAAAAGTCGATGTGATGGCTAGTGGCGTTGGTATGTGACTTCCCGTTGTGAGTCGTAACCAGGCTCAAACTCTGTCTGAATATCAGCCACGCTCCCGAAGGATATCTGCATATCCCGCTAAATTTCACCATTTGCCATAATCCATATGCCACCGCCAGGCTCATACCCCAACATAAAATAAGATTATTTTAAATAAAATCATGTTTTTAATATGGATTGTCTACTAAGCAACCTGTACCTTAATCCACATATCACAAAAGGATATTGGGTGGTTTATGGCCTTACATGGAAAGTTTTTAATCAACGATGCGCATTACTCTCCGTTATCGTTTCCTGGGGTAGGAACATTTTTAGCGTTCTCTGGTGATGGTATTTATCGCAATCGGGGAGCTTGTGGCATGAAGCCAACAGTAGGCCCGGTTCCGGCAGGTAAATACTGGATTGTTGATCGTCCTGAAGGTGGACTCCGATCGCAAGTTAATGCAGGTGTTCGGGATCTTTACAACCATGTAGTGAATGGTGCGACGTTCAGGCATAACGAATGGTTTGCTCTGTGGCGGGATGATGGGGGAATCGACGATTACACATGGATTGAGGGGGTTAAACGAGGTAACTTCCGTTTGCATCCCGGCGCGCTATCAGAAGGTTGTATTACTCTGCCACATGATTCAGATTTTGCCATGTTGCGCAATGCATTACTGAGAACACAGCGGGTAGATGTTCCTTGTATGAGTAAACTCAAGGCATACGGCACAATTGAGGTGATCACCAATGGCAAAACATGCCCTTAGCTTGTTCCTTAAGATAGTGCTGTTTTTAGTGGTCATGCTGCTTGTCGCTAAGGTGATTACTTACGACGGTTTAGTCAGTTCGATCATCGGTCTTTTCGATTTCCACAGCGCCAGTCGTTTTACTCGTTTCATCTTGGGTGAACCCGATCTAGAAGTGTGGGAATCGTTACATTTTTATTTCGCTATTCTGATCAATATCCTGATCAGTGTTCCTGTCATGAGCGCGATGATCACCGCTTACAACGGCATGACGCGCAAAGTTAATCCAGCCAACCTCTTTGGTGACTGGATTTTATCCACCCTGCGACGTCTTGTTAAGGTATTCGCGTTCACGTTCCTGTTCTGGGCACTGTTCCGCTTCCTGCCTTACTCGTCTGTTTTTACTGACGGAGAAACATATCCGGCTTTCATTATTGCGACTGCCGTGGCTTTCAATCTGCTGCTAACGACGGCTTGCTATTGGTTCATCATGAATAACATCACCACCAAAAGGAGTTTGTAAAATGCCTGTTCCGGCTTACATGTGGCTTAAAGACGATGGCGGCGCAGATATTAAGGGATCTGTAGACGTCCAGGATCGTGAAGGGAGTATCGAAATTATTGGTTTTAGTCATGGTTTGAACATTCCGGTGGACAGTGCTAATGGCAAGATTACTGGCAAGCGATCGCACTCTCCGATGATGCTTGAAAAGGAGTTTGATAGTTCCAGTCCGTATCTATATAAAGCTGTGTCTACGGGTCAGACGCTGAAGAGCGCGGAGATTCGCTGGTATCGTATTAACTACGCAGGGCAGGAAGAGTGCTATTTTATTATGACCCTTGAGGGCGTGAAGATTACAGGTGTGAATCCCGGAATGCCAAACGCTAAAATGGCGGGTAACGCGCAGATCAATCACATGGAATCTATTGCTCTTATGTACGATAAAATTACATGGCGCTATGTCGATGGCAATGTGCAATATACCGATGACTGGAACGTGAGAACATAGTCCGATAGATCAAGGGGACATGACTATTTCTGCCTCTCAACGTACCATCTGAAAAATAACCGCTCCTGACGCATCAGGAGCGGTATTTATTAGCTTCGTACACGTTTCCCCGCAATCACCCCAATAAACTCCCGGATCTGTTTCTGCTTCCTTGCCGACAGCTTCTCAACCCGACGCATCGCTTCTTCCAGCTCCGGTTCCGGCTCCACTGCCGTCAGCACGATACAGCCTGACATTACCCGTACTTCCACCTTTGTACTCGTCGCAAACCCTGCGGCTTCCAGCCACTGACCCTTCATCGTTAACGCCGGAATATGACTATAATCCGGAAAACGGCTCACATAGCTCACGGTTAACTGACGCTTATTTTTCACTGGCGCTTCTGCAACGCATGAATCTGCAATACAATCGACTTCAGTCATAATTGCTATTCCCAACAAATAGTGATTGTGATGAGCGATGTGGACGTGCGCTAACACGTTCACATCGCGTTAAATAACACCTGTAAATCTAACCAGTAACAAAAACAAAGTCCAGCTGATAATAAAACATAATCGGCACCTTCTGACTTATATTAAGAACTGAAGAGGGATATTTAATCTTGATGCTATGGCATATAAATAGAATAGATGAATGAGTTTGTTTTCTTATAAACCATTAAATGACTGAACGTCGAATAGTATTACCAACTAACAGAAACATGGTTATTGCATCCGGCAAATAAACTCACCAGCTTTAATACTGACGCTCATTCGCACCGCAGGACATCCGGCCATCGGCTAACGCCGGTAACCGGATGTATAAAGTGACAAGGGGAGGGGAACATCCCTGTTCCCGGAGCCCTTAAACCAGCAGCTCCGCCTGGCCGCTCAGCAGGCTTTTATGCGCCGTCTCGCAAATCCGGCTGGCCTGTAGCCCGTCGTCTGCGCTGGCGGCATAGGGGGTATCGGTCTTCACCGCTTTAATAAAGTCATTAATTGGGTCAATACCAAACCCGCTGGCGACGCCGTCGCGGTAGGTAATGAAGTAGCTGTTCGGAGTCTTAACCGTTTGCTGGCCGAAGATCTCCAGCCCGCGGTTTTGTGAATCCGAGCGGATCCAGGCGTTATCGCACAGCACCGCCATGCGCCCGTCGTTGTCTTTCGGGAACGCGGCGGGCAGGACCCAGCTGTTCTCAATCACCCACGAACTGCCGTCCTCCATCAGTAGGGTGCTCTGCACGCTGTCCCAGGTGTCCAGCCCTTTGCTCGCCAGCAGGCGTTTCTGCCCTACCGCGTAAACCGATTTCACCTCCTGCCCGCTGATATAGCGCACCATGTCGAAGCAATGCGAGCCGAGGAACCACACCGGCGAACTGTGCGCCGACCAGGCCAGCCATTCGCTGGGAACGGCGATCACATCATCCATATTGATATAGCCGCGCAGGATCCTGCCGCTTTCCACCTTCTGCACCTCCATGCGCACGCGGATCGCCGCCGGGTCCCAGCGCTTGTGAAAATCGACGCCGACGATTACCCCATGCTCCCTGGCGGCGGCAATAATCGCCTCGCAGTCGGCCACCGAGGTCGCCAGCGGTTTTTCAATCAACACATGTTTACCGTGGGTAATGGCCTGTAGAGCCGGTTCCTTATGGAAAGGATCGGACGTCGCCACGGAAATGACATCCACCTGCTGTTCATCCAGCAGGGCGGGCAGGCTGGCGTACCCGGCGATGCCCAGTTCATCCGCTGCGGCATGGCAACGCTCCGTGTTGTTGTCGCAGACCGCGACCAGCTCCACGTCCGGGTTATGCAGATAGGCGTTGATATGGTGCTTGCCATAGATCCCCGCGCCGACAACGGCCACTTTTAACTTGTTCATCATGACGTTCCTTATATGTCGGTTAAAACAGTCCCAGAGAGAAGGCCCAGCCAATCATCACCGCCAGCGGGCCGGTCAACTGGCGGGAAAGCAGGAAGGCCGGTACGCCGCTGGCGATGGTCTCCGGTTTGGCCTCCTGCATCGAGAGGCCGACGGGCACGAAGTCGCAGCCCACCTGCACGTTAATGGCGAACAGAGCGGGCAGGGCGAAAGACGGCGAGATATTCCCCAGCCCAATTTGGGTGCCAATCATCACCCCCACCACCTGGGTAATCGCCGCGCCGGGCCCGAGAATCGGCGACAGAAAGGGGATGCCGCAGATCACCGACAGCAGCAGCAGTCCCCACAGCGAGTTCGCCATCGGCGTCAGGGCATGGGCGATCACGTTGCCCAACGACGTGGCCTGGACGATGGCGATCAGCACGGAGACAAAGGCCATAAACGGGATCACTGTTCGTACCGACACATCCACCGCCTCGCGGCTGGCGGCAAACAGTAGGGCGATGACGTGGCCGGTCTTATTGCCCAGCCTTTCCACCGCCAGAATCAGCTGATTGCCGAAGGTGGCGGGCGGCGGCATCTGCGCGACCGGCGGGGCAGGCTCCACCACAATCGCCTGCGGCTCATCCGGCATCGCGTCCGCCGCCACGCGGGTGATCTGCCCTTCATGTACGTCCGACACGTAGTTGCTGGCGTTAATAAACTGCGCCAGCGGCCCGGCCTGGCCGGTGGGCATCACGTTAATCGTCTTGATGCCTTTTTTCGGATACAGCCCGCAGCGTAGCGAACCGCCGCAGTTGATCACCACGCACAGCGTCTCTTCATCCGGCGGAACGGCCTGAAAGCCGTTGATCACCTCCGATTGCGTGAGTTCGCCCAGCCGACGGGCGACGGGATGGATCTCCCGCCCGGTTAGCGACACCACCTTCAGGCCACTGCCGATCGGCAGCCTCAGCCCGGTTCCAAACCCTTCGGTGCCGGGAGCTACGTTGATCAGGTTCATTGCGCACTCTCCTTAACGATCACATCGCCCTGCAACACCGCAAGCGCAGGGACCTTGCCGGTAAGATGTACCGTGCCCTGATGGCGCGGCGCGCTGGCGCTATCAAACACCAGCGTCAGGTGCCCGAGCTCCAGCAGCGCCTGCAGGGCGTGGCTGCCAACGGCGGTGATGCGGTAGTCCTCGCCCCCGAGCGTGAACCGATCGCCCGCCCGTAGCCGGGCATACTCGTGCTGAAAAACGGGCCGCAGGGCCAGGGCGTAATCCAGGCAGTCCGCCGGGCCGTCGGCGAGAAAGGTAATCAGCAGGTTATCCGCCAGGCCGTCCGCCACATGGGGGCCGACGCGTTCGATATGGGCCTGATAGATCATGCCGCACCTCCCGTCGCCTTACGGCGCAGGCGCAGGAACAGATATTCAGTGATCATGCCGCGCAGCAGGCCAATGACGATGGCGGCGGCGATATAGCGCAGTGCCAGTTCGGTCACCGGCAGGCCGAGGGTTTTGATCCCGGCGGCGACGCCCAGCCAGATGAACAGCTCCGAGGGCACCACGTGGGGGAACAGGCTGGTCAGCGGGTGGGCGGTGGTGCCCAGCGCGTCTTCATACCCGGGTTTGCTCTTTTCCGGCAGCAGCTTGCCGAGCGTCAGCGCGCCGGGGCTGCTCATAAAGAACCAGCCGAGGATCGGCAGCAGGCCATAGGTCAGGATCCGCGAGCGACCAAACAGCGTCGCTACCCGTTCCATGCGCTGCTGGCCGACCAGCTTCATCAGAAAGTTGATGGCGAGCAGCAGGCAAATCAGCATCGGAATGATCCCGCTCATCATGTCGAGAAAGACCTTCCCGGCGAGCTGGAAAATATTGATAAAGCTTTCAGCAAGGGTAACCAGAAACATGGCGACCTCCTTGCGTAGGGCGGGTTAAAGCGGGTTGCAGTGATACATCCTCAATAGTGGTATGCATAAACAACTCCTTTTTAGCGTGTGTAAATAAAAGACCTCTTTGTTAATTCATTGATAAAAATGATTTCTGGTGAATCTGGCGATTATTTTCAAACAGCAGACGGCAGGGGCAGTCCTTGTCCTGGTGGAGCAAGGACTTTTTTCGGATTACGGGCTCGGGTGAGATCGGAATAACGGCTGGGCCAGATTTCAAAGGGATGAACATTCAGCGCGATAGCAACCAGGCGCTCGTCTTCAGGCAATAGACGCATCAAGGTATTTGCCAACTCCACATTCGTGTCCAGAGAAGGTCTCGTCAGGTTGATAGCACATGTGCGCAGCGCAGTGATGTTGTAGGCGCAATACCGTTCTTTGTTGGCCATTCCACTCATACCTCTTTTGATATCAGGGTCAGACAGGACAAGATTTTTATGGACTTTAGGAACTCTAAAGATGAAGCATCTTAAGGAATACTAAAGATACTGTCAATATAACCATTCAAAGGAAAGGGTTATGGTTCCGAAGCGTCTGAGAACGACGAGAGAATTGGCGAATATGTCGCAGGAAGAGTTGGCCGCAGCGGCGGGGGTTTCTGAAGATACGAGCTCTTCAAGAGTCTCACATTACGAACATGGCAGGCATAAACCAAAATTTGATTTGGTATGCCAGTTAGCAAAGGTGCTTGATGTCCCTGAAGGATGTTTTTATACCTTGGATGATAGCTTTGCTGAAATGATGTTGAAGTGACGTGCTGGACAACGAGCTCAATGGGAGAAGGATAAGTCAGATAGTTGATTTTATTAGTGTATTACTGAGTGCTGAACTATCTATCTTTATGAACTCTAAAGATAAAATGACTTGAGTAATGCTAAAGATTACCGTGAAATTCTTACTGGACACACGGTATGATCCCCAAGAGACTTAAAGAAGCACGTTTGCGCGCAAAGCTGACCCAGGAGAAACTGGGGGTACTGGCTGGTATCGAGGAGGCCACAGCTTACTCACGTTTATCTCATTATGAGAATGGTACGCATAAGCCGACGTTTGAACTGGTATGTGAATTTGCACGGGTGCTTGATGTGCCGGAGTGCTATTTTTATATCCGGGACGACCAGTTTGCAGCAGATGTATTAGCGTTGTTTTTAAGCAAGAAGTAAAGAATGACCTCAACAGGCCATATGGTTCATTATCCGGGCCGGCAGGTCATAAAAAATACCATATCGATAGAGATCGAGAAAAATGACATGTCTTCTATTTATTCTGATGAATATCAATTGGTTATAAAAATATTACGCGCGGCAAGAAAGGAGAAGGGGTTAACTCAGGTAAAACTGGCCCAGGCGCTGGGGCGCCCACAGTCATTTGTTGCCAAAATGGAGAGTGGTGAGAGGAGATTAGATGTCGTGGAATTCGCGCATATTGCTGCCTTGCTATCTATTGATCCGGTCAATGTATTAAATATGATTATATCAAAATACAAATCATAAGGTCTTAATCGCTTTTTTAGGCTTGAATTCATGCGGGCTACGAGGAATCCGCAAGCTCTCGCATTAGTTCATACGAAAGGGCGTCCATGCCCCCGATTTTATATTAGCCTGCAAACTGGCAGCGGTACTTGATGTACCGGAAGCCTATTTCTACGCGGTAGATGACGATTTGGTGGAGTTGATATTGCAGTACCATCTTTTTAAGAAAAACAATCCAGGGAAGAGGGTGTGGATTGGGTCAAAATAAATTCATAAACCAGGTTTATATTAGAACAAGGAAATGTTTTCATAGTGCTGCCTTTATTTTTATTTCACTGGGCGATTGTGCAAGGAGTATGATAAACCAACAAATCATTAAAGATTTGACGGAGTGCTGATGGATACAGTCGAAGAACTAAATGGAACATACTTCTATGCGGGAAAATTGAATCTTACCGCCGCTGAACTTTTTTATGGTGTTTATTTTCAACACGGCTGATCAATTCGGTATTAAAGACATTGCCGCAGCCTGTGCACTGTATGCAGGTATAAACGATCAGACAACGCGCACTAAACCCGGTACAGCGATTCAAGGGACTTCACGCCTTTCGAAAGGGATTAGAAAAGCATTCGGGAAACGGTTCTTTCCGTTCGGTATTAAACTTCCTACATGGATCGGTGGTTATACGCCGTGGACGGTAAAACGTAGAATGGTCCGAAGTATCGGAGCGTGGGTAGGTCGAACTATCCCGTGAGTTGGCGAGGTCGTTCCTTTGGTTGATGTTTCACAAATTACCTACAATTCGAACAGAGAATATAACACCATAGCGAGAGGCAACGATAAGTTATGGTAGACCCTATTGAACAACGAGTAATTGAAATGATCACTATTCGTGGTGGTTGTTACATATTCAGGAAAAAGAAATATGACACGTACACGCCAGAATCAAGCATTCATTTTGATGTGCAGCTTGATCAGGATGATGTTGAAGAGTTAGTCGAAGAGTTTGAAACGGAATTTGGCGTTGATATGTCTACTTTCCATCTTGAAGCCTACTACCCCGAAGTTAAGTTTTCATGGAATCTATTCAAGAAACCTGATCCTGTAGATGTTCCTGATCTCACGATTGATATGTTTATTCAATCGGCTAAGGCCGGGAAATGGTTGTTCGACTAATTGTGAGGAGCTTAATAAATGGCTGTACCTGTTCACCTAATTTTAAAAGATGATGACGGATCGCAGATCGTGGGGTCGTGTGATGTTCACGGAAGGGATGGCAGCATAGAACTACGAAGTTTACAGCACGGCGTAATTATCCCTACAGATCCCCTCACTGGTAAAGTCACTGGTTCCCGTCAACACTGTTCTTTTAACTTTACTAAAGAGATTGACAGTTCATCACCGTATCTGTTTAAGGCTGTTGCTACAGGCCAGACGCTGAAAAGTGCTGAATTTAATTTCTACAGAATTAACTACAGTGGATAAGAGGAAATCTACTACATCATCACGTTAGAAAATGTGAGAGTGGTTCACTATAGCCCTGCTATGCACGACACGAGATCGGTAACGGGGACTGGTCACATGGAAGATATTTCCCTGAGTTATGAGAAAATCACGCACCTTTATAAAGACGGTAACATTCTTCACTCTGATTCGTGGAACGAGAAGTATGGCTGTCATTAACGATGCCGGGCAGGAATTGGAATACTGTACTATACGGATGTCGCTCTATGGCCTGATTATCATCAGGTCTGCTGTCTAAAAGAGAACCCCTTGTGCTGGACAAGAGAAACCGGGCCGTCGGCGTTTTATCCGTTCAGCGTACGGAGTGACAGAGTGTGGATGCATGGAATAGAGCGGCGAACAACCTCATAAATCACCTGACCGTAAAAAAACAGCAACAGAAACCTACGTTATCGTTAAGATAACGTAGGCTCATTATGATTTAATTAAACCGTGATTCGCTGGCCTGCCAGCTATACGTACCATCGGCCATTAACGCATCGCCCAGCTCCTGATAATGGAAATCATAAAACTCCGCGCTGGCGTCATAACCCGAGTAGTCTACAGCCGCAAGACCCACGAACGCCCCGGTAAAGAACCCACCATAGCTTTGCAACACGTAATCATCGGAAAGGATAGCGGCATCTAATTTAACGGGGATTTCAGTGAAGTTGACCCCATCAAAACTGTATTCATAGCTATACGTTTGTTTGCGAACTTTGGTGCGGAACCAGACGAACTCGGTCCCTTCCGGGATCTTGATGGCATCATCTTTCAAACAGGATGTGTATTTCCCTCGGTTATTTTCACCGATCTCAATGACTGAGCCATTAATCTCATTCCAGGTGATGAACACAAAGCTCCAGTGGCGATCGTTGTAGTAATTCGTTAATCCTGCCATCTGTTGATAATTGAACGGATTAAATTTCACTTTAACCTGGGCATCAAAATAGAAGGCTTGCCAGCGTCGGGCAATCAGCGACAGGTTATGCCTATTCGCTAATGAACCTTGCCCGATTAACGTCAGCTTGCCATCGCCGGTGGTCCCCATTTTTTCTGTGAACGGAACGCGCAGCGTATTCCAGTTAGGATCGAGCGTTGCTGTTTTAAACGCATCGTACTGACTATGGTCTTTGGCACTTTCGGTGTAAATGGCATCGGTGGGTCCTTCGACAAAGGTTTTCCCGCCGTGGCCCCCTTCGATACGCGGCCAGCCGTCGGCATCCCAATACACTTTCTGGATCGCGGTTTCTCTGCCCAGAGTTGACCAGCCACGCGGATCATAGGCCGACTCACCTGGACGATTCCACGGACGGGCGCAGAGCGAGGCATAATACCATTCACCTTTGGGGGTGGAGACCAAAGCGCCATGCCCCTGCTTCTGGATGTAGCTGTCCGGGGTATCGACGTTCGTTAAGAACACTTCCCCTGGCTCGGTTTCAAAGCTGTTGGCCTCTAAGGTTCTGGAGCGCGCAACAACCTCCTGGTGGGTAAAGACGGTCCCCCCCTGCGCGGCGAAAAGATAATAATAGCCGTTCAGTTTGTAGAGGTGTGGCCCCTCGACCAGTGCAACGGCGGTGCCCCGATAAATAGTCCGCGCGGTTGCCGGTTTTAATTTCAGTGTCTTCGTATCAAGCTCAGTTAACGTGATACCATCGAAGGGGTGATGGTACTCTCGATGGTCCCAGGTTTGCTGCACGATATATTTACGCCCGTCATCATCATGGAAAAGCGAGGCATCAAAACCGACGCCATTCAGTTTGATGGGATCTGTCCACGGACCCCGGATATCGGTCGCGGTGGTCAGATAGTTGGTCATGTCTTTGAAGGCGCCTTCGGTGATTTTCACATCGGTATACACTAACCAGAATTTGCCATCGGCATACGAGAGCGCTGGCGCCCAAATCCCACCTGATGAAGGGTTGCCTTTCATATCTAAAAGGGCGGTGGTAGACAAGGGACTGGGGAGCAGATTCCAGTGTTGCAGGTCCTTTGACTCATGTAAACGAACGCCAGGGAACCACTCAAATGTCGAGTTGGCGATATAGTAGGTGTCCCCTACACGGATAATACTCGGGTCCGCATTAAATCCGGGTAATACAGGGTTTTGAATAAGTGACATATCATTCTACCTTTTTAAAATATCCAAATTTATATTTCTGAATTCTTATTAATTTTTTAACTATACCCGGATCTCATCCAGCTGACGGTTGATCTCGGTGACATTTTTATCTGAGATAGGATAGAGCTGAATAATAATCATCGAAATAGCGGCTAACACGATGGGCATCCACACCGCGGTCATAATGATTCCGTCGATAGCATTGGCACTTTGTTGCGCGCCGGTTTCGCTAAAGCCATAGGCGGCCAGTAACCAAAGTGGAATCGCGCCGCCAATCGTGAAACCAATCTTGAAGAACAGTCCCATAATCGCGTTAATGATGGCGGCATTGCGTTTGCCTGATTTTAATTCGCCATAGGCAATCACTTCTGGAACAAGCGCCCACATGAAGCCGGTCGCCGAGGTTAAGCCCCATTGTTTAATGAAGGTTGCGACGTAAGCAAGCCACAGGGCATCGTGCATGCCTTCGCGTGACCACACGTAGGTCAGTAATTCACCCACAATAAACATGCCAAGGAAAAGATGGAAGAAGCCTTTTTTACCGAAGATTTTCTTCAGTCTGGACCAGAAGATAGGGAAGATGATACCGGGAATTGAGGCGACAAGACCAATCGCTCCCATCCATTCAGAATGACCGACAACAAACTGATTGAAAAAGCCATTGACCGTGTTCATGAAGAACATGAAGGTAAAGGCTAACATGAAAAAGAATCCGAGAATGACCAGCGGCCGGTTATTTTTAAGTTCAAGGAATAAATCTGTCGCTTTTACGTTAGCCGTCTGTTCTGCCGTCGCGACCACACGTTCTTTGGTGAATTTATAGCAGAAGAAAAGTGCCGCTGCGCCAATTAACATATAGATTGAGTAAACGCCAAACCACGCATAGTTAGCTGACGGGTCGGTATAGTTACCCATATTCAGCTGAAGGCCAAAAAAACCCGTATCCTTGAGGCTGCGATCTTTTGGTGAGGCCATCTGTACGAACATCGGGAACAAGGTATAAACAAGCAGGTTGGCGCTGTTTGCCAGCATCATGCGGGTACTGGTCAGTTTATCAATTGATTCAGGGTCTCTCGTCAATGATGCATTAAGCGAACCATAAGGAATATTCACCAATGAATAAACTAAATCCAGTGCCAGATAAATGATAAACGCAAAAGGAACCGAACCTCTTATTCCGGGAATAGGCGCAAAAAGCAACGCGGAAAGAATCACGAGGGGAATACCGGCTCTTAAAAGCCAGGGGCGATATTTCCCGGCGCTTGAACTTCTTTTGTCAACATAGGTGCCGACCATCGGATCCCAGAAAACATTAACGATGCGCACAAACAGAAATATAAACCCCGCCGTGGCGGTGCTGATGGTATTTACCGTCAACATGTGAAGAGCAAGAAAACCGCCTATCGTCCCAAAAACAAGGTTTTGCGCAAAATCACCCATCCCATAACCAATGCGTTCCCCACGAGTTAATTTGTGATATTCATCATGCCGACTTTGCATTATGTTCTTGCTCATTCTAATCAAGTCTCCGGTCTCTTTTGTGAATGTGAAACACTTTCTGACACAGATGGCCTCAGGGAATCCATTACGATTTTACATTAATTAATTATGTTTTTTTACTTCTGTGATCATCGAAACTCAGGCTCTCTCCAGAGCGCGTACCCCGCGTGCTGACGAGTCGCTGACAAGCAATATCGGCGGCAGGAAAATGTCCCCGAAAACACCTGGTTTTTTATTTTAGTGATTGCCATCTTAATCCCTCACGAAGGAAAGGGGGGGATGGCTATCAGTGTGTTTAATATGTCGCGTTATTATTTGCGAGATAGTTCACATTTGCGCATTTTCTTAATTGCTGAATGAAATAACGTAATTGAGCCGCCTGCCAGGAAAATACAGGATAGGTCAAAATTATTTATTTTTCGCTTCCTGAATGACGGAGTTCATTATGCCAGTTTATTTCGACCAACTTGACCGCGTCCATTTTGCCGGTCCCAAAACAACAAATCCGCTGGCTTTTCGCCACTACAACCCGGATGAAATTGTGCTGGGAAAAAGAATGGCAGAACACCTGCGCTTTGCCGCCTGCTACTGGCACAACTTCTGCTGGAATGGCGCCGATATGTTTGGCAGCGGTTCTTTTGAACGGCCCTGGCAACAGGCTGGCGATGCGCTTAGCCAGGCAAAATATAAAGCTGACGTCGCTTTTGAATTCTTCCATAAGCTCAATGTGCCGTATTACTGCTTCCACGATGTGGACGTCTCGCCAGAAGGCGCATCGTTGAAAGAGTATCTGAATAACTTCGCCAGAATGACCGAAGTGCTGGCGCAAAAACAGCAGGAAAGCGGGGTGAAATTGCTGTGGGGGACTGCTAACTGTTTTACCAACCCGCGCTACGCCGCCGGGGCGGCAACCAACCCCGATCCGGACGTCTTTGCCTGGGCGGCAGCCCAGGTCGTTGCCGCCATGAATGCCACCCACCAGTTGGGCGGCGAAAACTATGTGCTATGGGGCGGTCGCGAAGGTTACGAATCTCTGCTGAATACGGATTTGCGCCAGGAGCGTGAGCAAATTGGCCGCTTCCTGCAGATGGTGGTTGAGCACAAACACAAAACGGGTTTCCGTGGCACCCTGCTTATCGAACCTAAACCGCAGGAACCCACTAAGCATCAATATGATTACGATGTCGCGACGGTCTATGGCTTCCTCAAGCAATTTGGCCTGGAAAAAGAGATCAAGGTGAACATTGAGGCTAACCACGCCACGCTTGCCGGGCACTCTTTCCACCATGAAATCGCCAGCGCCATTGCTCTGGATATTTTCGGCTCCGTTGACGCCAACCGCGGTGACGCCCAGCTTGGCTGGGATACGGATCAGTTCCCGAACAGCGTAGAAGAAAACACGCTGGTCATGTACGAGATCCTTAAAGCCGGCGGCTTTACCACCGGTGGCCTGAACTTTGATGCCAAAGTCCGTCGTCAAAGCACCGACAAATATGACCTGTTCCATGGTCACATTGGCGCCATGGATGTGATGGCGCTGGCACTCAAAAAGGCCGCTCGCATGATTGAAGACGGTCAGCTGGGGCAACGCGTTGCAAAACGCTATGCCGGCTGGAGTCGTGAAGTGGGTCAGCAAATTCTGCAGGGGCAAATGTCGCTGGCGCAAACCGCCCGGTATGCCGAACAGCATAACCTTAATCCTCAGCATCAAAGCGGACATCAGGAATTACTCGAAAACCTGGTCAATGCCTATCTCTTCGAATGAATCCTGCTTGCATGCCCCCGCGGGGGCATTGATTACCGGTGCCATTCATCGTGACTGAAATTTATTGCGGCGCATTCGCGGTGAACCCGATGCGGTACTGATATATAGACGACTCCTGCGGACTGATAAATACGCTTTCTGCAACCCCGAAGAGCAGAAGAGACAGGAATCAGCGGGCCACAGAAATGACGAGCAATTAAGTTAAAGAGAACCATCGATGAAACGGGCCTTTGGCGAAAACATCTGCCGGGGCAACACCTGTTGTGCACGACAAACCGAGAAGGAGAGCCAAAGACCGCTGTCATCGCAATCATCAACAATGCTGGTCGATGAATTATTCGAAGACATTATTCATCTGCACCGGCGCACATCAGCAAATATCACTCATGGAGACATTATCACCAGAATAGCGTAAAGCCTCTGCGACCGTAAAAATAACAATGATATTGTTCTTATGATAGCGACATATTCTGTCACCCAGAATGGGATTGTTATTATCTGAATACAATTAAACTATATTGAGATAGACATGAACATGATAAAAAAACTTCCATTAACTATGGCGGTTATCGCCGCGCTTTGCCCTTTTTCCTCTGTTATGGCCCAAGAATTTACTCAGGAACAAATTGACGCCATTGTGGCGAAAGCCGTCGATAAGGCGCTGGCGGACCGCCAGGCGAAAATGGACGCCGCCGCTGCAAAGAAGGTGGATCTGGAGACCAACCCACAAACTGCCGCACAGTCGCCGGATATGGCGATTCCATTCGGTCTGAAGTTTAGCGGCTACGCCCGCTACGGCGCCCATTTCCAGACCGGCGATCAGAAATATATCGGTGTGGATGGGTCCTATAACGGTGCCTCGGCGATTGGTCGCCTGGGCAACGAAGGTAACGGCGGCGAATTCCAGATTACCAAAGCCTTTAAGAGCAGCCAGGGGGCAATCTGGGATATCAACGTGATGTTTGACCACTGGAGCGACGAAGTTAACCTGAAAAAAGCCTACGTTGGCGTCACCAACGTGCTGGCATCCAACCCCGGCGCCTACCTCTGGGCAGGACGAGACTTCCACCAGCGTCCACAGCAGGGCATCAACGACTACTTCTGGATGAACCACGATGGCCAGGGCGCCGGGGTGAAAAACTTCGATATCGGCGGCGTGCAGTTCGATGTCGCGGCAGTTTCGCAGGTAGAGTCCTGTAGTCCGGAAGTCATGGCCGACGAGTCTAACCCATCGCGCATCACCTGTACCGGCGGCTCCGGCACCGGCGACGACGGCCACTATGCGCTGACCACCAAAACCCACAACATTAAGGCCGGGCCCATCGATGTCGAGGTCTATGCCAACTACGGCTTTGACTCCAAAGCGGTGGACAACGACGCGCAGATTGATGCCTGGCAGGGTGGCCTGCTGTTGAGCCACACCAACAGCGACGACAGCGGCGTAAACAAAGTTATCCTGCGCTATTCCGATAACGCCGATAACAGCGTTTACAACAAAACGGACGGGTTGACCACCGTCTACGCCAGCTTCGAGGGCAACTATAAGTTCACCCGGCAGGCGCAGGTCGAATACCTGTTGGCCTTCCATGACTATGACAACAGTAAGGACAACACCGACAACCGCAAGAACTACGGCGCCATCGTTCGTCCGATGTACTTCTGGAACGATGTGCACTCCACCTGGCTGGAAGCGGGCTACCAGCGCGTTGACTACGATCGGGGCGGGGATAACCACGGCTGGAAGCTGACGTTGTCGCAGAACATCGCGATTGGTATGGGGCCGGAGTTCCGTCCGATGCTGCGCTTCTACGTGACCGGCGGTCAGGTCGACAACCAACGTACGGCGAAAGTGAACGGCACCAGCGACGAACAGCTGGATTCCCTGAACGTGGGCGGCATGTTTGAGGCGTGGTTCTGATGTCACGGTAAGACGATATCCCTCTCGTGACCATGTTATCCACCAGAACTCTTTGCTTGTGATGAACGGCATCCCTGTCGGTTGGTCATCAGGCTGAGAGGATCTGGTGTGATAATGTGTCGAACATGCCCGAATGGCGGTATAGCCCGTTTCAGCTATACCGCCAGCTTCACTTCAGCGGGCGATTAATGCAAACACGCCCCAGCCAAAGTATTCCCGGGTCCAGGTGACGTGGCGTTTGGGGGCTATCGTCAGTTCGGTTCGAACCTCCGGGGCAAAGTCATCGTCAGGGTTTTTCTCCAGCCAGCGGCGCATAGTGAGCCACTTCGCGGCTTCGTAGCGATCCCAGCCTTCCTGGTCCGCCAGCACCATTTCCACCACGTCATAGCCGAGTTGGTCGAAACAGGCGACAAGGTCGGGAAGGGGAAGGAAATCAGCCACGGAGGAGACCCCGCAGGCCTGGGCTATCTCTTCCGTCGCGGGGATCTGACGCCAGTACGGTTCACCGATGAGCATGATCCCGCCCGGTTTCAGACTCTGCGCCAGTAGTCCGACTGTCCCGGCAAACCCACCGGCAATCCATGTCGCGCCGACGCAGGCAGCCACATCGTATTTCTCTTCTGCAACATACCCTGCGGCATCGTTATGAATAAAATGAACCTTACTGCTGACGCCGAGCTCTTCCGCACGCCGCCTGGCCTGCGCGGTGAACAGCAGGCTCATATCGATGCCGGTGCCGGTAATGCCATGATCGCGCGCCCAGGTGCAGAGCATCTCACCCGAGCCGCTGCCGAGATCGAGAATGTGGGTGTCCGGCTTCATGCGTAACACGCGCCCCAGGGTGGCGTACTTTTCCGGGGTGAACGGATTATGGATGCGATGTTCACTTTCGCTAATTGTAAAAATACGTGGGATATCCATGAGTTAATACCTTTTATTGACTTGGGCAGGAGAGCGGGAGATGGCCTTGGGGGCCTCCGGCGTGAAATAAGGCTTATCGCTGGCATCGCTCTCGTTGGTGATATGAAAAGTGAAGTGGTCTGCGGTCATCGCTCTCTCCTTAGCGGTTATCGGTCTGGGCGCGAACGTTGTTCAGCCCGGTGGTATTAATACGATAGGGTTGACCGTTGACGGATTTGATCAGCTTTTTGGTTTTGAGTTTTTTGAAAACGGCGAGCGTGCAGTCGGCGAGCAGAAGCCCTTCGCGGCTGTAGCATTCCACGGAAGTCACGCGGCCAGATGCATCGCGGACGTGCGCAATACGTCCACCTTTGGCGAGAACGTGTAAGGTACGTTGTTCCTGACGGGATAAATTCATGCTGGAAAACCTGTTTAATCATCATGTGCAAAACGTGCAAACACACAGCGGTGTCCGCATTCGATTTCGGCGCATTGATAATCAGTCCGGCCTGAAAAGGTCGGGGAGCTGATTATCGGATGATGACATTCTCCAGCATCAAAGCCTCGGGTTGAGTAGATAGGTATTTACGGGGTGAATGATAACACCTGTTTTTTATCAGGGAATAGCCCAGGTTAAAAAGTGTGATCCGGATAAACTCGCCTGACGCTCAGCGCTGATACCAGCCGGCTACCACTTCCGCCAGATCGTCTTCGACCGTATAGAAATAACAGGCCGGGATCTTCAGCACTTCTGCCAGCCGACAGGCCAGCGCGAAGTCGGGAGTGTGGATGCCGCGTTCATACTGGTTCATCCGCGCACTCGCCGTCGCCTCATCAATACCCGCGAGGATACCCAGTTTTTGTTGGGAAAGTCCCGTTCTGAGGCGTGCTTCTTTTAAACGGTGCGGCAGCATGATGATCCTGAAAGACTGGAAACAGAATCACGATTCTGGGAGCTGTTAGTTGAAAATGTACTAAGTATTACTTAGTGTGTTGGTGGTAATATGAACGGCTTCACTAACGCAAAGGAATGAATGAGATGAACAGAACTGATATGCATCCGGCTGATATCATTGCGCAATTAAAAAAGCGTAACCTGTCTCTGGCGGCGGTGTCCCGCCAGGCGGGACTGAGCTCGTCAACGTTAGCCAACACGCTGTCTCGCCCCTGGCCTAAAGGGGAGTTTTTGATCGCGCAGGCGCTGGGTATCGACCCTGCGGAAATATGGCCGAGTCGCTACTTCGATCGGCAGGGCAATCCGATCGACAGGATGAAACGGATTCGTGTAAAGGGTGAATAATCCACGTGGGACGGCAGGAGCGGATGCCCATCCGCAGGGCAGTAGACCCGGCTACCGGCTGGCGTTAATCACCGGCGGTATAGCGTGACCGTGGGGGAAGGGCGCGTCCTGGTTTCCGCAGCTATTTAAACCCGCCGCACGCCCATCTGTTCAGCAGGTTTTTACCCGTGTTTAGCCCGCCCGGCCTGCCCGCAGAGCCGGTTCATTTTCTCATTTGTTCCTGTTTTCTCTCATGACATTGATGCCTGCGGCACAGGCATGACCCTTGATTGCAAAATACGAAAACGAATCCGTGAAATATCAGGCGTATTGCTATTGTGCGAAGCTGAGATGGCGATTGATGTTACCGGCTACTTTTAACAGACATATGGCCATCCGGGTGTTTAAGCGGTTAAAATAAAAAAACATAAACCTTGCTATAATAATTTCTCTATGTCTTAATAACGTCATCGGTTTGGAACACAGACCTTATGAAAGCAGTTTTAGTAAAGCAGTCCTCAGTTCAAGAGCTATCCACAGATACCCTTCTTCATGAGCCTCCTCCTAAGTGCCAAATAAGTAACTCTAAATACAGGCCATCATCGCCGCGCTTAGTGGCTCATTAATTAAGGAAGTATCTATGTCTAATAAAATGACTGGTTTAGTAAAATGGTTTAACGCAGATAAAGGTTTTGGCTTTATCACTCCGAACGACGGCAGCAAAGATGTATTCGTACATTTCTCTGCAATCCAGAGTGACAACTTCAAGACCCTTGATGAAGGCCAGCAGGTTTCTTTCACCATTGAAAATGGCGCGAAAGGCCCGGCAGCCGGCAACGTCACTCCGCTGTAAGCCGCGCTCATTATCAGCGACGTTTACAATAGCGATGAAGGCGATAGCCTGAGCAGATAAGCTCTGCTGATAATAAATGAACCCGCCCTGTGCGGGTTTTTTGTTGCATGCAGTTTGCCGAATTAACCTCCCTTCTTCGCTCAAAACGGGCGGCTCACCCCGTAAAAATAAAATAAGATGCAGATGCAAAATACCTGAAAAAATAAACGGCGCCGCTGCGCCGTTATGATGATATTGGTTAATCGCGCGTTTGTACCCAGAATGCGTGAATCAGGCCGGGGATATAACCCAGCAATGTCAGGACAATATTCAGAATAAACGCCCAGCCAAATCCTTTACCCAGTAATACGCCAAGTGGCGGCAAAATAATCGTTAAAACAATTCTCCAGAATCCCATACCTACTCCCTATAAAATCAACGTAGAAACCGGTGACGTTATCTTTAAGCATAGTAATTTTAACTGAGACTGCCAGTTTGCCTGCCGTGCTGACTTTGCGCACAGATCATCGATTATCCGCTTTCTGCCCATTTTCCTGATCAGGTCAACGATCGCCCGGGATACCTTCGCTAGTATCATTTCGGCTGACCAGGAAAACAAATAAGGAGAACTATCGTCATGCTTAATCTGACCCGGGTAATGAAAAAAACGATCTTGACCGGCGCCATGCTGATGGCGTCCACCTCATTGTGGGCGGCTGAGCACTGGATTGATGTCCGCACCCCAGACCAGTTCCAGGATACGCATGTTGAAGGGGCGGTGAATATTCCCCTGAAACAGCTGGATGCGCGCATCGGCGAAGTGGCAAAAGATAAGAACGACACGCTGCACCTGTACTGCAATACGGGGAACCAGTCCGGCAAAGCAGAAAAAATGCTGCAAGGCATGGGCTATAAGAATGCCGTCAACGAAGGCGGGCTGAAGGATGTCGAGAAAACGCAGAAAATGGTGAAGTAATCCGCTTGCTCCAGCGCGAGAAGGTGCCTTAAATCCCTCTTTTTGCCCTGCTCCGGCTTCACCTGCGCGGCTCACGCGTCTGTCGTCGTCGAATGATAAAATCAGGAGCATGTCTGGCGGAGAAGCCGCGGCGATGGATCGGCTGACCTTGATCGGGTCAGCCGGGCAGGGCTACCGCGCGGCAGCAGGCGTGATGCCGCTGCCGGCGGTATCTGTCAGTTCAGTACCGAGGTGGGTTCGCCCGCCTTTACTCGCTCGGGCGGGGTGTCACCCCAGAGCGTGTCGTAGCGATAACCCGTCAGGTCTTCAACCACATGGCGCGCTTCAGGCGTGACGTCCTGTTTAAGACCGTTCGCCTTCAGGCGCTCAATCTCATCGACAAAAATCTTGTGCGTACGTTTGTTCAGATGGAAGGTCAGCGCCTGCCACAGGGCAATCAGCAGCAGCACGGCGGTGCCGGCAAACAGCAGTGTCGCGATGGTATTAATCGCTTCCTGAGGCTGAGTCAGGCTCCCTTTCACGAAGCCGCCGCTTTGCAACAGCAGGCCCACGGCAAAGGTGGCGATTGCGACCGTCGTTTTACGCGAGAACGTCATCACCGCGGCAAACAGGCCTTCACGACGCTGGCGGGTAATCATTTCGTCAATATCGGGAATAAACGGGAAGACGTTCCACGGCGTAAATTCCAGCACGCAGCGGCCGACCTGATAGATACCTGCGATGATCACCAGCAGCATGACCTTGTTGTCGGTCGGGAACTGATACACCAGGAAGAAGCCGCCGAGGCACAGCAGCATCAGGCTATAGGCGAAGACATAGAGGCGAGAGGGACCATACTTAATGATCGCCACGCCCGCCGCCAGCGTAACCGGGAGCCCGACGATACTCATCGACAGCAGCGTGCCCGCCAGTGAGGATGAGACGTTCAGGCAGTAGACGCAGAAAAAGACGAACACGGTGTTGTAGACGTCCTTCGCCGTGAAGGAAAAGAGATAAATCGCCAGGTGCTTACGGAACGCCCGCACCTTCAGGGTAGAGGCATACTCCTTAAACAGGTTGCCAAAGGCGACAAGCTTCTCGGCCGCCGTGGTCGACTTGCGCTCTTTTTCCATTTCCGCCAGCATTTCCGGCGTCAGTTCGCGTTCCCAGGTCACTTTCCACGAGATAAAGACGCAGACCATAAACATCACGGCAAACACCACGCCGTTAACCAGATAGGCATCCGCATTGTTTTCACCCAGCGCGCCAATCAGCAGACCGGGGATAAAGGTGGCGAGAAAGGTCCCGGATGCCGACAGGAACATACGGCATGTGGACAGTTTGGTCCGGCTATTAAAATCTTTGGTCATCTCGGAGGGCAGCGTTTCCCACGGGATAAGCACCATAGCGGCAATGATCTCAAAGGCCAGATACACCGCGAGATAGAACCAGTAGTTCATGCCGTTTAGCCACAGCAGGGTGTAAACCAGCATGAGCGGCGCGCCGATCAGCAGGAAAAACCGCCGCCGGCCAAATTTCTTACCCAAATAGTTTTTATAAAAATGGTCCGTGAAGCTGCCCATAAACAGGCTGACGATGGCATCCACGATACGCGCGATCGCAACAATCGACGCCGCTTCAATCGGCGACAGGCCGACAAAGGTGGTATAGAAGAAAAGCAGCCATGCGCCAATGACGGTAAATGCGCCGCCACCCATAATATCCGTCAGACCGTAGCCGATACTGACGGGGATGGTCACTTTTCTGTTCTTACGAGTCATGGTTTATCCCTGTATCTGACGGGTCAAAAACGAAAATAACGACGGGCGTTGTCCACGCAAATACCGCGGATCATGGCGTCGAGGATGGCGCGATCTTCCGGCACTTCACCTTTCTCTACCCAACCGCCAACCAGGTCACAAAGGATCCGGCGGAAATAATCATGTCGGGTGTAGGAGACGAAGCTGCGGGAATCGGTCAGCATGCCGATAAAGTTGGCCAACAGCCCCTGATCGGCCAGCGTATTGAGCTGGTTAACCATGCCGCGTCGGGTATCGTTAAACCACCATCCGGAGCCGAACTGCAGCGGTGATTTCATGCCATCCTCGCCGCTCTGGAAGTTGGCGAGGGTCGAGGCGACCACGTCGTTATAGCTGGCATTGAGGTTATAAAGAATGGTTTTCGGTAGACCGCCATTTTCCACCATGGCGTTAAGCAACGCGTTCAGGCTCTGCGCAAGGTGAGTTTGATCGCCAATAGAGTCAAAGCCGCAGTTGATGCCGACCTTGTTGAACATGGTCGCGTTATTGTTGCGAATAGCGCCAAAGTGAATCTGCATTGCCCAGTCGCGCTGCTTGTACATTTTGGCCAGCGCGACAAAAATCATACTTTCCCATGCCTGAAGCGCGTGCTCATCCAGCGTCTCTCCTGCCAGCCGACGCTGAAACAGCGCGGCCTGCCCGACTTCATCAAGCGGGCAAAAACGGATCGCCAGCGGACCGTGGTCCGATACGCGACAGCCCGTGCTGTGGAAAAAATCAATACGCGCTTCGAGAGCGGCCAGGAAACTATCCAGCGAGGTGATCGCCCGCTGGGTTTTCTGCGCCAGTCGGGAGACAAACGTCAGGAAGCGCTCGGGGCAGGTGTCGAACAGCTCATCAGGACGAAATGTGGGCAAAACGCGTGGGGAAAAGTCGCTTTTTGCTGCCAGCAGCCGATGGTATTCCAGATCGTCGAGCGGCCCGTCGGTCGTGCACAGCGCTTCCACGTTTGAACGGCGGATAAGCGCCTGCGGTAAAAAGTCGTCGTGGCGTAATTGCGTATTACACCGCGCCATAATATCGCGCCAGTTTTTGCTATTAAGCGTTTCGTCGATCGCAAAATAATGTTTCAGCTCAAGGTGGGTCCAGTGATAAAGAGGATTGCCAAAACTGGTTTCGACAGTTTGCGCCCAGGCTTCAAACTTTTCTTCGGCGGAAGCATTACCGGTAATTCTTTTTTCCGATATTCCATTAGCCCGCATTGCCCGCCATTTGTAATGATCGCCTTCCAGCCACAGCTGAGTAATATCCGTGAACGGTTTATTCTCCCAAATGGCTCTGGCATCAAGATGACAGTGGTAATCAATAATCGGTAACGCTTTTGCAATCTCAGAGTACAGCCGCTGACCTGGCGCGTTGTTTATCATAAAACTATTGTTTATCAGTGACATAAAAACTCCGTACACGATGTCGCTTTTACTACGCATCCCCAGTGTTAAGCCGGGACCGGTGTATGACGAGAACATAATGGCGTTGAGGGTAAGCTTCCTTTTCATTGATTGTCTACTACCATACAAGATGTAATGGTAAAATTGTGACTTAACGCATGTATTTCGTCAGCGATATTCAGAGGCTGAAATAAAAGCCGGGATCAATTTAATGGTTAAAAATAAAGTCGTGTTATGGATGATGATAAATTTAAACTGAATTTGTTATTTTTTTACAAGATAAAAACAATTAACCGCAGCCAGGATAATGAAGATCGCGCTCAGCCCGCGACTCTTTTTTATCGCCTCGTCACTCTTTTTTAACAAGGTAGTTGATCAAACGATAATTACTGCATATGCTATCCAATACTAGTATGGTACATCTCGTAAAATGCATAGCAGCAACGATTAAGGCGGATAAAAAATGCAGATGACAATGCGCTGGTTTGGGCCACAGGAAGACAAAATCCCACTGGAATATATCCGGCAGGTGCCGGGTGTGGAAGGTGTTGTCGGGGCACTGTATGACGTTGCTCCCGGAGAAGTCTGGCCAGTCGAAAAAATTAAAGCTCTGGTTGACCAGGTCCATGCCGCGGGCCTGACAATGGAAGTGATTGAAAGCGTTAACATTCACGATGACATCAAAATAGGCACCCCGGCACGCGATCGCTATATCGAAAACTATAAACAGACGATCCGTAATCTGGCGGGCTTTGGCGTCAAGGTCATCTGTTATAACTTCATGCCGGTCTTCGACTGGATGAAGACCGACATGAACTACGTCCTGCCGGACGGTTCGCTGACGATGGCCTTCGAAAAAAGCGGCATCGATAAGAGTCTGGAAGAGGTCGTTAAAGAGGTTCTCGATAACGCCAACGGTTTTGCATTACCGGGATGGGAGCCCGAGCGGCTGGCTAAAGTGCAGGAGCTGTTCGCCCGCTATCGCGGAGTCGATGATACTAAGCTGCGGGAAAATCTGTTTTATTTCCTCAGAGAAATTATCCCGGTGTGCGAGGAAGTGGGGGTGAAAATGGCGATTCACCCGGACGATCCGCCGTACTCTATTTTTGGCCTCCCGCGGGTGGTGAAAAATCGGGATGACCTGGCGAAGATTTGCGATGCCGTGGATTCACCGGCGAATGGCATCACGCTGTGCACCGGGTCGATTGCGGAAGATCCGGATAATAACGTCTATGAAATTCTTGCCGAATTCACGCGTCGTAAGCGTATCCATTTTGCCCACGTACGCAACATTAAGCTGATTAAGGATAAAGATTTCTACGAATCCGCTCATCCGTCGCAGTATGGCTCGCTGGATATGTATCGCGTCATGCAGGCCCTCCATGATAATGGCTTTGACGGCTATATCCGCCCGGATCACGGCCGGTTTATCTGGGGCGAAACCGGGCGTCCCGGATACGGTCTTTACGATCGCGCTCTGGGGGTAACCTATCTGCTGGGGCTGTGGGAGGCGCTGGAGAAGAAGTCGCAATAAATCTGTTTGCCGGAGGCCTCAGCAGGCCCCCGGCAGCGTGTTTTGTGCCGTCGTCAAAACGGGCGTGTTGACCCCGGGGCGGCCCAGACATCGGTGTGAAATCGTTTCATCCGTTATTGCTGCGCGCCAAAGCGCTGTATCAGAAAATCAATTACGCTGCGCAGCTTGGCTGATGGGCGGGTATCCTGTTGATAAATAAGATACATCGGCGTTGGCTTATAGGACCACTCGGGTAGCACCGGCACCAGGCGTCCCTCGGCGATATCTTCCTTCAGCAGCGATTCCGGTTGCAGCACGATGCCGCAGCCGTTCAGTGCGGCAATCCTCAGCGCATGGCCCTGGTTAGACATAAACCGACCTTTCACTACCGCTTTAACGATCTCGCCATTGGGCCCCATCAGTTCCCAGCGATCCTGATGTATCCAGTAGGACATCCCCAGACAGCTAAAGTGACTCAGCTGATCCGGATGCGTCGGCGTCCCGTGCTGACGGAGGTAGTCGGGAGAGGCGGCAAGGATCCGCCGGTAGGCGTGCAGCGGCCGGGCAACGATATCCGTCTGGTGAATCTCACCAATATGAATACCTAACTCCGCATTCCCGCTACTCAAGTTTGGCGTTTGGTTATCCAGCGTCAGCATGACGTTGACCTCCGGGTTTTGCGCCATGTAAACGCTCAACGCCGGGACCAGTATCTGACAGCCGAAGCTGACCGGCGCCACCATATGGACCAGCCCTTTGGCTGTCGATTGCAGCTCCGTGGCGCTATTTTCGGCGAGAGAAAATTCTGCCAGCACTCGGCGACAGCGCTCATAGTAGAGCTGTCCGACCTCGGTTAACTGTTGGCGACGCGTGGTGCGGTGCAGCAAACGTGCGCCAAGCCGTTGCTCAATCGCCCGGATCTGTTTGGCCACCATGGTGGCCGATACGTCGCTGACATCGGCCGCTGAGGCAAAGCTGCCGCACTCGACAACCCTGACAAACATCTCCATTCCGGCAAGTTTATCCATGATTAACAACCTGTAGGTTCTGATTCACTCAACCTGACACCCATTTATTCGTCCTCACCTTTCGGCAAAGATTCACTCATCGACCCCAGACGGGGTCTCAAGCGGAGAGAAAAATATGCCTGTTTTACGTTTAGAATTACAGCCGGGCCGCACGCCTGAACAAAAGCGCGATTTTGCCCGTGAAGCGACCCGGGTCGCGGTTGAAACGCTGAAATGCAAACCGGAGAGCGTGGATGTGGTCATTGTCGAAATACCCAAAACGCACTGGGCTAAAGGAGGCGTATTGCCCACGGAATAGTGAGCGGGCCGCGCTTCTCGTCGCCAGCGCAGATTCACCGCGCCGCAGACCCTGGGCGCGGTTATCGCCAGCCCCTTGCCGCCGCTCTTTTGAGCATGGCGCGCACCACCAGGCGGTGGAACGGGGCAATCAACGTGATATAAAGTTTCCCGGTTCGGTTATGGCAGCGCACCACGGAAGCCAGCACCACCTCTTTTTGATTGGTCGGCGTCTCGCGACGCTGACGATGCACCACGGCAATCCTGAAATCGAGATGGCTGTCATTGGCGCCGACGATCAGCTCGTTGGCCTCGACCGCGAGTACCGGGAAAAAATCGATATGCGGAGTGCCCTCTGCGACCAGTTTTGCGCGCATCTGAGCGGAGGACTGGATCCCGAAGGGCCTGACCATAAGATCCCGACAGGCCAGCAGCCATCTGAACCAGCGCGGCGGCCTCGCCAGTACCTGATGAGCCAGAGTATTGATATCAGCAGGCGCATCAGGAGGCAGGGTGATGGCGAAAGCATCCGCAAGCTCGGGGGAAGGGAAGAGGTTCACGATCCGGCTTTCATCGGGTAACGGCACGGTACGAATGGTTTGCAAGGCAATCCCTCGGCAGTCGGTGGGCAAAGTGGCGGGGCGCAGGCTACCACAGGAGGAGCCTGACGCGCCGTTGTTCTATTGTTTCACGAAAAGATACGCGATAACGGGTTCCCGGCAGTTTACCGACGTACGGCTATTTTACGAGCGCTGAGCGTGCTGTTTCGCCTGATTGCCGGTATCACCGCGTGCCGCGGCGAGATATCAGAACAGAGCAAAGCGATACTCGATGATGACCTCGGAAGAGAGGGAGTTGGCCCGGATATAGCGTCCATCGTTCAGCACCGGCGTTTTTCCGTTCATGCGATAGGACCATCCTGGCCCGAACATCGCCCAGACGGTCAGGTTTTTCAGCTGCGGATGCGTTGGCACCCAGCGGCTAAAAGCGTTGATTTCGCCCGTGCGCACGTGGTTGCCCTTGTAGTTAAACTGCGCAATGTTGCCCGCCAGGCCTATCGCCAGCTCTGGCGTCAGGTTGTAGTCTGAAATATTCGCCAGCACCAGCTCCCCGTCACGCAGGTAGTCGCTGCCGGCGTAGGCCATCGAAATAAAGGTGCCGCGTGAGTTTTTGCTCATATGCCGGGGGAAAAAGCCGATTTCGTGGGCTTTTTCGGCATCGGTATAGCCCAGTCCCCACCTGGTGCTCCAGTTGTCCGCCTGCCATTTGACATCAATCGCATAATGTCGGGCATCGCTGTCGAAATCGCGCTTATTGGCCGGCATCGCTTTATATTCATCCAGAGCGTGAGTGGCATAAATCTGCGTACCGATATTCAGCTGCTTCAGCGGTTTGAGTTGCGTGAACAGCACATGGCGGCGCAGGTAGTTATCGCTTTCACCATAGCCGTACTGTAAATTCAGCCGTTCGCTCTGCCACAGTAGATCGCCGCTGGCGATATGGTTGAGATACCGTCCGGTGTTGGTCTGGAAGCGTTTCTTATCCGGCGAGTTACGGTCCATCGAACTGTCGATATAGGCGCCGCGCAGGGTCACGTCACCGTAGTTGACGCCGCCGCTCCAGCCGAGATAGGTGGTGGGCGACAGCCGGGTAGAGGTGGAGATCACGCCAGTGTTTTTCATCATCTGCCAGCCCCAGCGGGCGTTCAGATTGAGATCGGCGAGTTGATATTTCAGCTTCATGTTGCGCTGACCAAACTTGGAAAAACCCTCGGCATTGCTCTTTTTATTACCGCTCCCGTTATTATAGAGCACGCCGCGCGAGTTAAAATAATCGCTGGCGCCCAGCTTGATGGCACCGTAATAAGTTGCATCGAAGCCAATGATATCGGCGAAATAACCTGACTGGTAATCCACGGCAACACCCTGGCCCCAGGCGTTGTGTACTTTCTTGGGTTCTGTCTCCTCTTCCTTAAGATATTTCCAGTAGTTTTTAAGCGATAGCGTCATATGTGACTGGCTAAAAAAAGGATCGGCAAATACCGTATCAATCATATCCGCTTGCGCAACATCATTCGCTGACCAGACGTAGGCAGGAAGCGTCAGCAGCAGCATAGTAATAATATTGTTTTTCATTATAAACCCCGAGGCGATATGCTGCGAGCCAGCCGGGGCTGGCGTCAGCAGTTATCTGCAATAATATAATTAAGAGATCAGTTATTGTTATTGAGGGCCTGCTTGCCGGCTTCGACATATTTCATTGTGCCGATTTCTGGAACCGAATATGTGCCATTTTTATAGACAATTTTCACCACTGCGGCGTTGGCCAGCGGTTTATCTTTCGCCGTGTCGGCGGTGAGGTCGGAAATCATAATTTGCATCGCCGTGCCGGACGAAATGGCGAGGATATTTTTGTCGCCATGGGCCTCGGCATTTTCAACGAGGGTATGCAACGCTGCCTGAGTACGGCTCTTCACCTGCTGATAATTTTCCGCCATGCCCTGCGGGTCGGCTGCGGCCAGTGCGTTCTGGCTTTCAGCCACCGGCAGAGCGCCTGCCTTCATTTTGCTGAACAGCGCGGCGCTGTCTTTTAACCCCAGCAGTTTGGCGCCAGCCGCGGCCATATCCTTGTTGAAGCCGCCTTCAAAGCTGCCAAAAAAGGCTTCGCGTAGGCCTGGCAGCTCGATCGGGTGATAATGGGCGATCCCGGCCTGCTTCAGAATCACCGCCAGGGTTTCCCGCTGTCGCCCGGCATCGCTGGAATAAAAGCGGTCGAACTTCACCCCTTTTAAACCTTCGCCGAGATAACGGGCGACGCGGATACCGTCTTCAGTCAGCGGAGAATCGGCCCATCCCTGCACGCGGTCGAAGGTATTTAATAGCGTTTTCCCGTGTCGGGCAAAATAGATATTAATGCTGCCATCGTCTTTCATTTCCGCTGCTGAACAGGTTGCGGCGCTGGCGAACATGATGATTGCGGTTAGCCATTTATTCATATTGTTCTCCTGTTTATTATGTGAAAGCCAAAAAAAAACCTACGTCAGTGACTCGGGATGGGCATGTTTTATGATGCCGCCGGAGTATCTGACGTAGGTTTTGCCTGTGTTGGAAACAGTAACAATCCACTACCGTCGACCTTATCATGTTAGCGGTGGAAAAACAGGCGGAATTTGTTTTTATATTAATAAATGTGATCGTTCGCATGCCCTGTGGATTGTTACCAATAACATTTCAATCTCCGGAATATCGTTGAAGAGTGACATGGTAAATTCGTAAGAATTAGGTGTTAAGGTTCAGGTTAAATATCATTTCGCAGCCTTTATTTTTAGCATAAATAGTCTGGCGTTATTGATCGTAGTCACATAATAAACCTGCTGCCTCTGGATTATCCTGTCGATACGGGGTATTTTCCCCTTGTCCTGGGATTGTAACGGAATAACGGCAAAACCTAAGAGAGCTGGCGCAAGTCAATTTGCGTGCAGCTCTCTTAGGTTTTTTTTTGCGCCAGACAAATATCTTGATACTGACTAAGGAGTTATCGTGAAAATCAACATCCTCGCCGCTGCGCTGCTCACCATACTGACCGCCTCGACTCAGGCGGCGGAAAAACCGCTCAGAATCCTGCTGGTTAACGACGATGGCTGCCAGTCGGTTGGCACCACGTCGTTGCAGGAAAAGCTGGCCGCCAAAGGGTATGACGTGTGGATGGTGGCGCCCGACACCAACCAGAGCGGCATCGGCTCAGCGATAACCTTCAAACCGGGTAAAACGTTTGATGTTAAGAAAGTGGCTGACAAGCGCTACTGCTTCCCGGGCACGCCGGCGGATGCCGTGGATTTTGGCCTGTGGGGGCTGATGAAAGAGGCGGCGCCGGACCTGGTCATTTCTGGGGTGAATGATGGTCCCAATACCGGCATGGCGCAGGTGAATTCGGGGACCGTCAGCGCTGCGGCCCGCGCGCTGCGCTACGGTTTCCCGGCGATCGCCGCCAGCATCGGCTATCGCTTCACGGAACAGGAGATGAAAAACAAATGGCCGAGCACGCATAAATACTGGCCGGATTCGGTGGATTACGTCGTGACCGTGGTGGATAAGCTGAACGCCACCCGCGAGCCGGGGGCCGCCTTATTACCCAAAGGGTCGGGGCTGAGTATCAACTACCCGCCGCTGCCGGCAACGGAGATTAAAGGCGTCCATTACATCGACAATGAGCAGTTTCCTGTTCCGCAGATTAGCTATGAGCTGCAGGCCGACGGCACGGCGAAGCAGGGCATGAATCCGGCATCGCTGACGCCAACGACGGCGGACACCGACAGCGGCTGGTTGAATAAGGGCTATATCACCTACACCCTGTTTGACGGTTCGTGGAATGCGCCGCAGTTCCAGGCGCAGTATGAAAAACGGCTGGGCCGCTAATCGCGCGGTGAACAAGCGAAAGGAGCGACAATCGCCCCTTTCGCTGAGGTGGATCAGGATGCCACTTTCCGCGTCTGCCGGTGCCGGTACAGCCACATCAGCTTATACGCTGCCGGGATGATAAACAGCGACAGCAGCGGGGCGGTGATCATCCCGCCGATCATCGGGGCGGCGATGCGGCTCATCACCTCCGATCCCGCGCCGGTGCCCCATAAGATGGGCAGCAGGCCGGCGATAATCACCGCCACGGTCATCGCCTTTGGCCGCACGCGCAGCACCGCCCCCTGATACAGCGCCTCGTCGAGCTTTTCGACGCTAAAGGTCTGCGGATTTTCCAGCGACGGATGAGCTTCAATCGCGTGACGCAGGTACATCAGCATCACCACGCCAAACTCCGCCGCCACCCCGGCCAGCGCAATAAACCCGGTGCCGGTGGCAACCGACAGATGGAACCCCATCCCGTAGAGGAACCAGATACCGCCAACGAGGGCGAACGGTACGCTGGTAATGATCAGCAGTGCCTCGCCAAAGCGGCGGAACGCCAGGTAGAGCAGGACGAAGATGATCATCAGCGTCATCGGCACCATCAGCTTCAGCTTCTGATTGGCGCGTTCGAGCAACTCAAACTGTCCGGAGTACGAGACGCTGATCCCCGGTTTCATCTGCACCTGTTCGGCGATGGTTTTTTGCAGGTCGTGAACCACGGAGACCATGTCGCGATCGCGGGCGTCGATGTAGATCCAACTGGCCGGGCGGGCATTCTCGGTTTTCAGCATCGAAGGACCGGTCACCACCTTCACTTCGGCGACGTCGCCGAGGGTGATTTGCTGTTTCATCGGGGTCAGGACTGGCAGCTGGCGCAGGGCTTCCGGGCTGTCGCGATAGCTTTGCGGGTAGCGGATGTTGATCGGATAGCGCTCGACGCCTTCTACCGTTTCGCCCACCATGGCGCCGCCGATGGCCGACGACACAAACAGCTGAACGTCGCCTACGGTCATGCCATAGCGGGCCGCTTTTTCGCGGTTGATAGCGATATTAAGATAGCGCCCGCCCACCAGGCGTTCTGCCAGCGCCGAGGTGACGCCCGGTACGGTTCGGGCGACCACTTCGATCCGTTCTGCGACCTCGTCGATATCGGAGAGTACCGTGCCGGAAACCTTAATGCCGATCGGGCTTTTGATCCCGGTGGAGAGCATATCGATGCGGTTACGAATCGGCGGTACCCACAGATTGGCCAGTCCCGGCAGGCGCACGGTCTTATCCAGCTCCTCGATAATTTTCTCCATGGTCATCCCCGCTCGCCACTGCGCCTGCGGCTTGAGCTGAATGGTGGTTTCGACCATTTCCAGCGGCGCGGAGTCGGTGGCGGTTTCTGCCTTACCGGTCTTGCCAAACACGCGGGCCACTTCCGGCACGGTCATGATCAGCTTATCGGTCTTTTGCAGCATATCCGCCGCCTGCGCAGCTGAGATCCCCGGCAGCGTCGAGGGCATATACAGCAGATCGCCTTCGTTGATCTGCGGTAAGAACTCGCCGCCGACCCGACTAAGTGGCCAGATAATCGTCAGGATCGACAGCAGGGCGACCAGCAGGGTGGTTTTCGGCCAGTGCAGAACCTTCAGCAACAGAGGATGGTAAATGCGGATCAAAAAGCGGTTGAGCGGATTACTGGTTTCCGCCGGGATCTTGCCGCGGATCCAGAAGCCCATCAGGATCGGGATCACCACGATCGCCAGCAGCGCCGCGCCCGCCATCGACCAGGTTTTGGTAAAGGCGAGGGGGCCAAACAGCTTCCCCTCTTGCCCTTCGAGGGTAAAAATCGGGATAAACGACAGGGTGATAATCAGCAGGCTGATAAACAGCGCCGGGCCGACCTCCACCGAGGCATCGGTGATAATTTTCCAGCGCGTGTCGTTGGTCAGTTTCTGCCCCGGGTGGTGGTGCTCCCACTCTTCCAGCCGCTTATGGGCGTTTTCGATCATCACGATGGCGGCGTCAACCATCGCCCCTACGGCAATGGCGATACCGCCCAGCGACATGATATTGGCGTTCAGCCCCTGAAAATGCATGACGATAAAGGCGATACAGAGCCCAAGCGGCAGCGAGATAATCGCCACCAGAGCGGAGCGGATGTGCCACAGGAACAGCGCGCAGACCAGCGCCACGACGATAAACTCCTCCAGCAACTTATAGCTGAGGTTGTCGATCGCCCGGTCGATCAGCTGGCTGCGATCGTAGGTCGTCACGATTTCCACCCCTTCCGGCAGACTGCTTTTCAGGGTCTCGAGCTTGTGTTTAACGGCGGAAATCACTTCGCGGGCGTTTTTGCCGGATCGCAGGATCACCACGCCGCCGGCCACTTCGCCTTCGCCGTTCAGTTCGGCGATACCGCGGCGCATTTCCGGACCTGTTTGCACCCGCGCCACGTCGCGTAGAAAGACCGGCACGCCGTTGTCGCCGGTTTTCAACACGATATTATTGAAGTCATCCAGCGTCTGCAGGTAGCCGCTGGCGCGCACCATATACTCAGCTTCCGACAGCTCGACGGACGAACCGCCCGCCTCCTGGTTGGAGGCGTCCAGCGCGGATTTCACCGCCGACAGGCTGATGCCATACTGGGTCAGTTTCTGCGGGTCGACAACAATCTGATACTCTTTGACCACGCCGCCGACCGATGCCACTTCCGAGACATTGGGGATGGTTTTCAGCTCGTATTTTAAAAACCAGTCCTGCAGCGAGCGCAGTTCGGCGAGATCGTGTTTACCGCTGCGATCGACCAGCGCATATTCGAAGATCCAGCCCACGCCGGTTGCATCCGGTCCCATTTCGGCGCTGACGCCCGCCGGCAGTTTACCCTGCACCTGGTTGAGATATTCCAGTACCCGGGAGCGCGCCCAGTAGGGGTCGGTACCATCCTCAAAAATGACGTACACATAGGAGTCGCCAAACTGCGAGAAGCCGCGTACCGTTTTGGCTCCCGGTACCGACAGCATGGTGGTGGTCAGCGGCCAGGTGACCTGATTTTCGACGATTTGCGGCGCCTGCCCCGGATAGCTGGTTTTAACGATAACCTGCACATCCGAGAGATCCGGCAGCGCATCGACCGGCGTATGGACTATCGTCCACGCGCCCCAGAGGCTGAGAAACAGCGCGCCCATCATCACCAGAAAGCGGTTGGCCACCGAGCGACGGATTATCCATTCAATCATTTGCCATCTCCTTAGTGGGCGTGCGCCGCGGGTGTCGGCAGCGCGGCAGGCGTCTGCGCGCGCATCCTGTCCAGAGCGCCGGAAATATTGGCTTCCGAATCGATCAGGAACAGGCCGCTGGAGACCACCTTTTCGCCTTCGCTGAGGCCGGCGCTGACCGCCGTGAGGCCGCCGGATTGCTGGAACACGTCGATACGTTTCGGGATAAAACGCCCGTCGTTGTCAACCGTGATCACCCGCTGCTCCGTGCCGGTATCGATCAGGGCTTTTGAGGGGATCAATAGCATCGGCTGGCTTTGGGTGTTCAGCCGGAGCCAGGCGTTCATTCCCGGTTTGAGCATCTCATCGGGGTTATCCACCTGCAGACGTAGCTGTAGCGTGCGGGTCGTGGCATCTGCGCTGGGCAAAATCGTCCATTTGCTGATGGTGAAGGTTTTTCCCGGCCAGGCCGGAACGGAAATCGTAAACTGCGAGCTCTCTTTAAGCAGCCAGGCAATAGATTCCGGCACCGCGGCGCTGATCCACACCGGATCCATTCCCTGAATTTTCGCCACCACGTTATCCTTGGTGATGTTCATCCCGCTGCGTAAATCAAAGGCGGTAATAACGCCATCGATCGGCGCTTTGAGGGTGAAGCGGGTCTGAATTTTGCGCGTCGCTTTTAAGCGGCGAATATCCTCTTCCGGCATGCCGGCGAGGCGCAGACGCTCGAGGATCCCCTCCACCTGGGTGGCGGTTCCGCCGGTATCCCGCAGCAGCAGATATTCGCTCTGGGCTTCGACCCAGTCCGGAATGGTCAGATCGACCAGCGGCGTGCCCTGGCGAATTTTATCGCCGACGGTCAGGGGATAGACCTTCTCGATAAATCCCGCCGAGCGCGCCTGCACAATCACAAACTGGTATTCGTTAAAACTGACGCTCGCCGGCAGCAGCTGCTCGAAATGCAGCGGGCCACGGCGAACGGGTTCGGTTTTCAGCCCCAGGTTTTGCGTCTGCGTGGGATCGATACGCACGCCGGGTGTGGAAGGGGAGGCTCCCCCTTCGTCGGCATACTTTGCCACCAGGTCCATATCCATAAACGGGGATTTTCCCGGTTTATCAAAGCGCGTATTAGGGTACATCGGGTCATACCAGAACAGCACTTTACGGGCCTCTTTTGTATCGGTCGCTGCCGCGCTGTTCGCGGCGGTTGGGGGCGAGAACCAGGCGTACAGGCTTGCGGAGATCATGCCGCCAATAAGCATACTGCCGATAATCAGCGCGCTGTTTTTGAGGGTTAACGAGGCCATATTTGTGTCCATTCCGGTGTTATTGGGAAACTATCTCCGTGGGCGTTACTGTGCGAGATGGATATCCTGTAATAAGGACAGATTGCCCTGCTGAATAAAGGTAAAGGCCACTTTGCTGCCGGCTTTAATGTCGTTGAGCGGCGTTTGCGGGGTAAAGGTGAAACGCATGGTCATCGGCGGCCAGTTCACCGCCGGAATCGCATCATGGGCGATGGTGACCTTTTTGCTTTCCATATCAATGGATTTAACCTCGCCGGTGGCACTGATAGCCGGCGTTTGTTGCGCGGCGGGCGCGGGGTTCATCATTTCGCCATGCTGATGTTCGCTGGCCTGCGTGCCGAACATCACCGTAGAAAGAAGGCCGAAAATGAGGGTTTTAGTAAGGTGATTCATCATGCATGCTCCTGAAAGTAAATGAGGATTTATTCCACCCAGCCGCCACCGAGGGCGGTGAATAGCTTGATTTCGTTGACCTGACGGGCGTAGTTGAGGTCCAGCAGGGTTTGTTGCGTGGTGAACAGCGAACGCTCGGCATCCAGCACTTCGATATAGCTCACCGCGCCGTGCTGATAGAGCGCTCTGGCACGCTGCTGGGTCGTCTGCAGCGAAGCGAGGTAGCGTTGCTGAGCGCTGATTTGGTCAGCCAGGCTCTGGCGCAGGGCCAGCGCATCGGCGACCTCTTTGAAGGCGGCCTGAATTTTTTGCTCATAATTCACCACCGACTGCTGCTGGCGGATTTCTGCTAAATCGAGGTTGGCCTGATTGCGCCCGGCATTAAAAATCGGCAGTTCGATTTTGGGGACGAAATTCCACATCCCGCTGGCGGGGTTAAACAAGCGGGACAAATCCGCGCTGCTGCCGGACAGCGAGCTGGTTAAGGTTATCGACGGGAAAAAGGCCGCGCGCGCGGCGCCGATATTGGCGTTCGCGGCTCGTAAACCGTGCTCGGCTTCTAAAATATCCGGGCGCTGCAGTAGGATCTGTGAGGAGAGCGCCGGCGGCAAGGCGACACCGTTGATATCAAGGAGGCTGCTGGCCGCGTCATCAGGCAGATGCTGGTAGCTGCCCAGCAGCAGTTGCAGGGCGTTGTTGGCCTGCGCCAGTTCGCCTTCACGTTTGGCAATATCGGCACGGGTACTTTCGATCACCCCGCGGGCCTGCTCCAGCGCCAGGACATTGGTGCTGCCGGTCAGCAGCTGTTTCTCGACAAAGGCGTAGGAACGCTGGTAGTTCTGCAATGTCTCCTTCGCCACCTGCAGCTGATCCCAGGCCAGGCGCTGGTTGAAATAGCTCTGTGAGACGTTCGAGATTAATAAGATATGGACCGCCCGGCGGGCTTCCTCGCTGGCGAAATAGTTTTGCCTGTCCGCCTCGCTTAAGTTTTTCAGACGGCCGAAGAAATCGAGATCAAAGCTGAGGTTTAGCCCGGCCTGATAGTCGCTGGCGGTGGTGGTGTCACCTTTGAGTTTGCCGCTCCAGGTGGTGCTGGCTGCGCTATCAAGCTGCGGGTAGCGATCGGCGTCAGTGACGCCATATTGCGCTCTTGCCTCCTGAACTTTGAGCGTCGCCATGCGCAAATCCCGGTTGTTCAGCAGCGCTTCGCCAATCAGCGATTTCACCTGTGGGTCAACGAAAAACGTCCGCCAGCCGCTCTCCTGATAATTTGCCGGCATCGTGACCAGCTTGTTCTGGCTGAGTGAGAACTGCTGCGGCACCGGCGAGGCCGGCTGCTGGTACTCCGGTGCTAAAGAGAGGCAGCCGGTCAGAACAAAAGTCATGCTGAGCATGATGAGCTTTAATTTACGCATAGGGCAGGACGTTTTCGGCGACGAATGAATGACGGGTACTGTACAAAACGGCCTCTGTTCGATGCGTGACAGGAAAATGACAAAGCTGTCATTTTCCTGAGAATTCATTGCTATCCGGTTTGGCTCCACTAAAATTGGAAACCCGCACAAAAGGCGCGTGAAGGAGCATGTCATGAAGATTTTGATCGTCGAAGATGAGAAAAAAACCGGGGAGTACCTGACTAAAGGGCTGACGGAGTCCGGTTTTGTCGTTGATCTGGCCGATAACGGTCTGAACGGCTATCACCTGGCGATGACCGGCGATTATGACCTGCTGATTCTCGATATCATGCTGCCTGATGTGAACGGCTGGGATATTGTCAGAATGCTGCGCGCCGCCAATAAAGGAGTGCCCGTTCTGCTGCTGACGGCTCTGGGCAGCGTTGAACATCGGGTAAAGGGGCTGGAGCTGGGCGCGGACGACTATCTGGTGAAGCCCTTTGCCTTTGCCGAGCTGCTGGCGCGAGTCAGAACTTTGCTGCGCCGCGGCGCATCGACCATGGTTGAAAGCCAGTTTCAGGCGGCGGATCTGTTCGTCGACCTGGTGAGCCGTAAAGTGACCCGCGGCGGAACGCGTATCACCCTGACCAGCAAAGAGTTCACGCTGCTGGAATTCTTTCTGCGCCACCAGGGAGAAGTGCTTCCCCGCTCGCTGATTGCGTCCCAGGTCTGGGATATGAACTTTGATAGCGATACCAATGCCATCGACGTGGCGGTCAAACGGCTGCGGGCCAAAATCGATAATGACTTTGAACCGAAGCTTATCCAGACCGTGCGTGGCGTGGGCTATATGCTTGAGGTACCGGATGTTGAGTAAGTGGTTTCCGCGGCCCTTTTCGCTGGCTTCGCGGCTGACTTTCTTTATCAGCCTGGCCACTATCGTGGCGTTCTTTGCCTTTACCTGGATAATGATCCATTCGGTGAAAGCGCACTTTGAAGAGCGCGATGTTCACGACTTAAAGCAACTCGCGACAACGCTTGAAACGGTGCTAAACCACGGCGACTATCCGCAGGCCCAGCGCCTGGATATCGTTAAAAACGTCATTGATGGCTACGCCAACGTCTTTATCTGTCTCGATGATGCCAATGGACAGACGCTTTTCCAGTCGCCGAATGGCCCGGATCTGAGCCAGATCATGAGCACCCCCGGGCTGGTGGCCCGCCTGCAGGACGGGAGAGTGATCTCATGGAGCGACCCGCATCCGCGGACGATGACGCATGATAACCATCAGATGCAAAGCAGCGCCTGGCGGCTGATTATGCTGCCGCTCGGCAAATCGGCGGAGGGCAAACCGGCTTATTACCTGCTGATGGCGTTATCGATTGATTTCCATCTGCACTATATTAACCAACTGAAGGCGAAGCTGATTTCGGCAGCGTCGGTGATCAGCATTGTTATCATCTTTATTGTGCTGTTCGTGGTTTATCAAGGCCACAAACCGATCCGCCAGGTCAGCCGGCAGATTCAAAACATCACGTCCAAAGATCTCGACGTACGGTTAAATCCCGGGAGTGTTCCGGTGGAGCTGGAACGGCTGGTGATTTCGTTTAACCATATGTTGGAACGTATTGAAGATGTCTTCACCCGCCAGTCCAATTTTTCTGCCGATATTGCCCATGAGATCCGCACGCCGATTACCAACCTGGTGACGCAAACGGAAATCGCCCTCAGCCAGACCCGCAGCCAGAAAGAGCTGGAAGATGTGCTGTACTCCAGTCTGGAGGAGTTTTCGCGGATGTCGCGGATGGTGAGCGACATGCTGTTTCTGGCGCAGGCGGACAATAATCAGCTGATCCCCGAGCAGAAAACCCTGAACCTGGCCGATGAGGTCAACAAAGTGTTCGACTTCTTTGAAGCCTGGGCGGAGGAGAAAGAGGTAACGCTGCGTTTAACGGGAAATGGATGCTGGGTGAACGGCGACCCGCTGATGCTACGGCGGGCAATCAGCAACCTGTTGTCGAACGCAATCCGCTACACGCCGGGGCAGCAGGCGGTGACGATTCAGGTCAGTGAAACCGCCGGGCAGGCGAAGCTGGTGGTGGAAAATCCGGGGACACCGATTGCGCCTGAGCACTTACCTCGGCTGTTCGACCGTTTTTATCGCGTCGATCCTTCCCGCCAGCGTAAAGGTGAGGGAAGCGGCATCGGCCTCGCGATCGTGAAGTCTATTGTCGCCGCGCATCACGGCAGCGTGGTGGTGGAGTCCGATAGTCGCTCAACGCGCTTTATCCTGACCTTGCCAAAACAGATGCCGTAAACGGCGAAAGCCTGGCAAAACCAGGCTTTCGGATAGACCCGTGCGGGGCTGCGGGATTACTCTTCGAAGTACCAGTAGCCCTGATTGATCAGGCGGACGAGTTCCGCCACAAATGCCGGATTCTGTAGCGCATCGCCCAGCTCGTCCTGACCCACGGTGGTGTACCGGCACAGAGCGTCCAGCGCATTCGCATCGGTTGTTTCCAGCTGCTCGCTGTTGACAAAGAAGCTGTCGCCGATATGCAGAACCCGTAGTCCGCTCAGGCGGCATAGCGTTTCACCCCCCGTCAGCGCATCCACAACGTCTTCTTCAGTATACGGCGGTTCGGCCGGGGCAATGTCCAGCTCATGGCGCGGGGTGGTCGCAAAGCGGCCGAACCACTGCTTAAAGTCTTCCGGCTGGTTAATCATGTCGATCATCATCGACCGCAAACGCTCGAGCTCATACTCTTCCACGCGGCCGGGATGCTCACGACAGGTGAGGTCCGGATCGCTGTAGTGCTCGCCGCCGAGATCGTTTTCCAGCGCGTAATCGGCAAAGCTGCTGATGAGATCGCGACCATTAGGGCCACGGAAGCCGACGGAGTAGTTCAGCGCGGTTTCGTGGGTAACGCCATCGTGCGGGAATCCAGGCGGGATATAGAGGATATCGCCTGGCGCCAGATCTTCATCAATGATTGGCGGGAAAGGATCGACATGCAGCAGCGCCGGGTGCGGACAGAACTGGCGCATTGGCAGCTTGTCGCCCACGCGCCAGCGACGGCTGCCCATTCCCTGAATAATAAAGACGTCATACTGGTCGATATGCGGGCCAACGCCGCCGCCGGGGACGGAGAAGGAGATCATCAGATCGTCAAGGCGCCAGTCCGGCAGAACGCGGAAGGGACGTACCAACTCGGCAGCCGGCATATGCCAGTGGTTTACCGCCTGTGCCAGCAGAGACCAGCCGCTCTCACCCAGACCGTCAAAATGTTCAAACGGCCCATTGCTGGCCTGCCAACGATCGTTAACCAGGCTCACCAGGCGACTGTCGACTTCAGGTTCCATGGCCAGACCGGCCAGCTCATCCGGCGTAATCGGATCGACGAAGTCCGGGAAAGCATTCTTTAATACCACCGGCTGCTTTTGCCAGTACTTCTCTAAAAACTCGGGCCAGTTGATGTTCAGTTGATAAGCCATAGATTCACACCAGTCATGTAGAAACGGGCCTGATTATAGAAAGGAGTTAGCCAGCGGCGCTTTGTCATGAGTCAATACAGCCGCTTAATTCGCCATCTGCGACGGCGCAGGGTGAGGGAATTAAAGAAAGAGAGATGGGAAAATGGCGATGACGAATATCGCGCGCGCTTTTTTATGCCGCAGGGGATTTGGCCTTGTTGCCGCTGTAAGCCGCGTGGTTACTGGGTTTCTCCGTTTCACGGCAACGGGGGAGAATGCGGGAAAGTTCAAATAATGAGCGCTTGATAAGTTTTTTGTATTTTAAGGCTTGCCATGCAAACAAAACTCCCTATAATGCGCTCCCACTGACACGGCAAATGTGAACGAGTTCACAGATTAAGCCGGGTCGGCAGAGAAAAAATTCTGAAATTCAGGGTTGACTCTGAAAGAGGAAAGCGTAATATACGCCACCTCGCGACAGAGCGCTCAGCGCCGTCGCACTGCTCTTTAACAATTTATCAGACAATCTGTGTGGGCACTCAAAGTGACATGGATTCTTAACGTCCTCGGACGAAAAATGAATACCAAGTCTCTGAGTGAACACGTAATTCATTA